>JGI24695J34938_10000010_pt1 | contig 132147 bp, 110 predicted proteins | sample TergutCo191P3_FD_34938 | JGI IMG/M metagenome (IMG submission 34938)
CATTACACCTTCTCCTTCTTTCCGTAGAAAGCGTTAAGATACATTTTTTTGATTTCTTCGATTAGCGGATAACGCGGATTCGCGCCGGTACACTGATCGTCAAAAGCCTGTTCGCTCATCTCGTCCAATCGCGCGAGGAAATCCTTTTCGTCGATGCCGTAATCCTTGATGGTCTTTTTAATGCCAATCGCATCTTTGAGTTTCTCGACAGCTTCAATAAGTTTGTCGAGTTTTTCCTCATCATTTTTGCCGCCAAACCCCATAGCCTCCGTTACTTCCGCGTAACGCCTTAAGGTCTTGGGATGATCATATTGAGGGAAGGTCCCCATTTTGGGTGGAACTTCAACAGAGTTAAAGCGCAGTACTTCCGAAATCATCAATGCGTTTGCTACGCCGTGAGGCAGATGATGGAACGCGCCGAGTTTATGCGCCATCGAGTGACACACTCCCAAGAATGCGTTGGCGAAAGCCATACCTGCGATTGTAGCGGCGTTTGCCATTTTCTCGCGGGCAACGGCGTTTGCAGCGCCTTCGTTGTACGCTACGGGCAGCCACTGGAAACAGACCTTCAACGCTTGGATTGCGAGACCGTCTGTGTAGTCGGTTGCCATTACCGAAGCATAAGCTTCAAGAGCATGGGTTACGGCGTCAATACCTGAAGCAGATGTCAGACCTTTTGGCGCGTTCATCTGCATGTCGGCGTCTACGATTGCCATGTCCGGCATTAGCTCGTAATCCGCGAGCGGATATTTCATTCCTACGGTTTCATCGGTGATGACCGCGAAAGGAGTTACCTCGCTTCCCGTTCCGGCGGAAGTGGGGATTGCGATGAAGTACGCCTTCTCGCCCATTTTGGGGAAGGTATACACGCGCTTTCTGATGTCCGCGAAACGCATTGCCATATCGGCGAAGTCAACATCAGGATGCTCATACAAAACCCACATGATCTTTCCCGCATCCATTGCGGAGCCGCCGCCAAGTGCGATAATAACATCGGGCTTGAAAGTGCTCATTTGTTTCGCGCCTATTTTCGCGCAGCCTAGAGTCGGATCGGGAGCTACATCAAAAAACGTATCGTGGACAATGCCCATACTGTCAAGTTTGTCGGTAATTGGTTTGGTATAACCGTTGCTATAGAGGAATTGGTCGGTAACGATAAACGCCCGCTTTTTCCCCATTACATTTTTCAGTTCGTCGAGGGCTACAGGAAGGCAGCCCTTCTTTATATACACCTTTTCAGGTGCACGGAACCACAGCATATTTTCCCTCCTTGCCGCCAGTGTTTTGATATTAAGCAAATGCCTGACGCCTACATTCTCCGATACGGAGTTACCGCCCCATGAGCCGCAGCCTAAAGTGAGCGACGGCTTCAGTCTGAAGTTGTACAGGTCGCCGATACCGCCGTGAGCCGACGGCGTATTAACCACAATACGGCAGGCTTTCATGCGGTTTGAAAAAGCGGTGAGCTTTTCAGAATCTGTCTGCGGATTAAGATATATGCTGGCAGTGTGACCGTAGCCGCCGTCCTTTACCAACTGGTCGGCTTTATCTAGCGCTTCATCAAAGGTCGCGGCTCTATACATCGCCAGTACCGGGGAAAGTTTTTCATGGGCGAACTCTTCGGCCAAATCAACGCTTTCAACTTCGCCGATGAGGATCTTGGTTGCCTCAGGAACTTTCACGCCGGCAAGTTCGGCGATCTTCGCCGCCTTCTGTCCGACAATTTTCGCGTTAAGCGCGTGATTTACTATGATCGTTTTCCGTACCTTTTCGGTCTCTTCCGGGTTAAGGAAGTAACAGCCGCGCCTTGTAAATTCCGCCTTTACCTTGTCGTAGACGGAAGCAAGAACAACCACGGACTGCTCGGAGGCGCATATCATACCGTTATCAAAAGTTTTGGAATGGATGACTGAGTTAACTGCCAACAGAATGTCAGCGCTTTCAGCGATTATTACCGGAGTGTTGCCCGCTCCGACGCCGATTGCGGGTTTACCAGATGAATACGCCGATTTGACCATGGCAGGTCCGCCTGTAGCAAGAATTGTATCGGCTTCCTTCATTACCATATTTGTCATTTCCAGGCTTGGTTCGTCTATCCAGCCGATAATCCCCTCAGGCGCTCCCGCTTCTACCGCGGCGTCCAGTACAATTTTCGCCGCCGCGTTGGTACTGGCTTTTGCACGCGGGTGCGGTGATATGATAATACCGTTCCGCGTTTTAAGACAAATAAGCGTCTTAAAAATCGCCGTAGATGTGGGATTGGTGGTAGGTATTACCGCTCCTACCATGCCGATAGGTTCTGCAATCCGCGTATAACCCATAGCCGGATCATCCTCAATAACGCCGCAGGTTTTCTCGTTTTTGTAGGCGTTGTAGATGTACTCGGAAGCATAGAGGTTTTTGATTACCTTATCCTCCACAATCCCCATACCGGTTTCAGCTACCGCCATTTTTGCCAATGGAATCCGCTGCTTTGCCGCCGCCCGGGCTGCCGCGAAAAAGATCCTGTCTACCTGTTCCTGGCTGAATGTCGCGTAAGCCGCCTGGGCTTTACGGATTCTCGCGAGGCATAGGGATAGGCTTTGCGGGTCTGTTACCGGTTCATACCTGGTCTCTGCCATTATTTCACTCCTTTTGCCTCAAAAGGCAAATTATTTTTTATATAGAACCTTTTCTAAAGAGCATTTTACAAAACTCCAAAAAACATAAAAAGACGGGAACAACCAGCAAAGATGAAATTGCTTCAGACACAATTAAAGAGTGTCCTGTAAGAGAAGTCTAGCACAAATAATCGGAAGAAAACAAGAGTTTCCGGAACTACCTTACAAATTAAAGAAAATAAAGTTCAATGATCTTTGGTAATAATCAGTACATTTTTATTGTCAACACGGGCGTAGTCAACTGTGTCCATGATTTTTTTGACCAAAAAGACGCCAAGACCGCCGATTTCGCGTGCGGTCAGAGGTTTGTCAAAATCGGGGTTGGATTGTTCAAGAGGGTTGTAGGGCATTCCGGTGTCTTCAAATTTTATGATGGTTTTATCATTAGCGAAGATTGATATAAAGGCGTTGCCGTTTAATGGTTTATAGGCGTAATTCGCAATGTTTACAAAAATTTCTTCTACCGCGATATCAATTTCATTCTGCAAATCAGAAGGATACTCGTGTTTTTTTAACACGGAGTTAATAAAATTCAGCACTCTGTCAAGATTATCAATCTTCGCTTCTATGCTGATCTCTTTCTCGAAAATTAACCCGCTATCCATCTTTGGCTCATAATTTGTTATCTGCAAAGCAAGCATCGTAATGTCATCTGTCTGTTCCGCGCCGGATGAAAAATTGTCAACTTCCTGTTTTACGGCAAAAAGCAGATCTCTTGGGTTTAATTCCTTATTTTTATTCAGGGCGGAAACAAGACGCGTTTCCGTGAATAATTCTTTCTCTTGATTCATCGCTTCAGTTACGCCGTCTGTATATAAATAAATAATATCGCCTGATTCAAGAAAAATTTCTTCTTCCTTATATTTTGTATCCCTTAAAAACGCCAGAACAAGACACGGATCTGTTTTAAGAAATTCATAGTCTCCGCCCTTTCTTTTTATTAGCGGCGGATTATGCCCGGCGTTTACATAGGTCAATTTTCCGGACGGAATATTATAAAAACCAATAAAAGATGTAACAAACATTCCGGTGTCATTTCCCTCGCAGAGTTTATTGTTCACTGAATCAAATACAGCCATGGGACTCTTGCAGGCGCTGCAATTTTTTATCAGCGTCTTTGTGATTACCATAAACAAGGCGGCCGGCACTCCCTTGCCGGAAACATCGGCGATAACAATTACAAGATTGTCCCTGTTAATAAAAAAGAAGTCATAAAAGTCACCGCCTACCGCTTTTGCCGGAAGCATGGAAGCGTAAAGATCAAATTCTTTTCTGTCAGGGAAGGGCGGGAAAATACATGGGATCATGCTGGATTGTATTTCAGCCGCGATGCTTAATTCCGCGCTGATCCTTTCTTTCTCCGCGCGCTCTCTTGCCATTTCCTCGATTGATTCTTTTAGGTCACGCGTCATTTTATTGAATACATCCGCGAACTTGCCAAGTTCATCGCGGGATTTAATTTTTATCTGCGTATCAAGATTGCCCAGGGCAAGCTGAGAAACATCATTTGTTAGCTGTTTTATCGGAGCGTTGATCAGTTTTGAAATTAACAGAAAAGCCAATAAAAGCATTGCTACCGATAAAAACGCTATAAGCATTGAAAAGCGGTTGTTCTGCCTTTCAACTTCCGCGAATATTTCATTCACGGGAATTTGAATTGAAAGAAGCCAGCCATTGTCCATATACCTGCCAAAGCGCATATACTCAATACCGTTAAATGAAAAAATATCTGCGGTTATATCCCAGGGAATACTGTTAAGGGACGCGCCTGTCACGCTGTTTGTGCGAGTGCTTGATATTACATAATCTTTTTCAGGAACGCACAGCAATACAAAACTGTTTCTGGTAGGTTTTATGCTGTTTAATTCCATGACTACATCATGTATTTCCCAGTCTACAGTTGATATTCCGATTAATTTTTTATTTTCATCAAAGATGCCGCAACCCGCTGTGGTCATCATACTGAATGAGCCGGAATCATCTAAATACGGCCTTGTCCATGCCACATGAAACGGCCGCGCAGTGTCTCCGATTATCTCCCTGTACCAGCTCCTGTTGTGGTAATCGTATTCATTAATATTAAATGTATCGTCAAAGCGCGCCTTCATGGCGATTTTATCATAGTACGCGTAAAAACCAGCTCTCGCCATGTCAGGCGCAAATGCATAAGGCTCAAACCAGATGCCGCCGCCTGTCAAAGCGGGAAAACTGTTCAGGTATTCTACAGTTAATTTCTGTGAGAATTCCTGCGAGCCGGACTGAAAAGAGAATAAGCCTCCAATTGAATAAAAAATCGCAGCCTGCTCAATCTCACCTATAATTCTGTTTACTTTTTCAGTTTCATACTCAACAGTTTTTTCAATTCCTTCCAGGCGAATCTGCTTATAATTTACGGTAGCCGCCATGGAATACAGAACAAACGCAGCGCCCATTAGTGAAATAAAAACCAGAACGATTATTAAAATTTTCGCCCTTATGGAGCGCATAACAAAGATCATTATGCGACCAGCATATCTTTTAACGCCGCCATGCCTAAAACATTTTTAACTATTTCGGACGGACGTTCAATGAAAAATGTTCCGCCGGCTTCCTTAAGCTGTTTATATGTTTTTAATATAACCCTTATTCCCATTGAGCTGAGATACTCAACCTGCGCCATATCAAGGATTACAGCAGTTTGTCCGTCATTGAGGATATTTTCCAGTTTATAAAGCAGGATATCAGCGCTGTGGGAATCTATGCGTCCCTTGGCGACTAGCCTGCATATTCCATCCTTAACATTTTCTGTAATAACAAGGATTTCTTCTGTCATTGTTTTCTCCAATTTCAGGATTTATCCTCAGTATATTGGAAAAAAATTAATGTTTCAATACATATACGGATACTTACCAGTTCTCCATCGCGGTTTTGAACGCGTTACCGGAAGCGCTGATAATTTTTTCATCGACACAATAGGCGAAACGAAGCCAGCCTGGTTTGCCGAAACTGGAACCTGGCACTCCCAAAATTAAAAACTTTTTCAAATGTTCCGTAAACGCCTTGTCATCAATTTCATTTACTCTTTTCTCATTCCTGCCTTTTCTTTTTGCAGGCGCTTTGCAAAAAAGATAGAACGCTCCTTCTGGATTAATGTATTCAATTCCCGCTTCATTTAAAATTTTTATAAAAGCTTCCCGCCTGCGCGCGTAAATTGAAACATCAACACGTTCTTCTGTAAGAGAAGCGACAATTCTTTGCATCAATGCAGGAGCGTTAACAAAACCCAGAACCCTTGTGCAGTAGATTAATCCGTTAACAAGATCATCCCTGTCTGATATTAAAGGAGATACGGCGATATAACCGATACGCTCTCCCGGAAGAGACAGGCTCTTTGAATATGAGCTTACAACTATCGATTCGCTGTAACAGCTCAAAACAGGCGGAACATCGCAAGTGTACGCGATGTCACGGTAAGGCTCATCGGAAACAAGGTACGGAAAACGTCCTGTCTTTTTTCCATGCTCCGTAAGGAGTGAACTGAGGGCATCAAGAACAGATGAAGGATATATTTTTCCCGTTGGATTATTGGGGGAGTTAATCAGAACTGCGGCGGTTTTTTCAGATAACGCATTTGCAATGGCGTTTATGTCAGGATTAAAATTTTCAAGTGCGTCAACTTCCACTAATTTTGCGTTCATGTTAGCCGCATAGGCGCGGTATTCCATGAAAAAAGGACGCGTAACAATTATTTCATCGCCTGGATTGCAGATTGTCCTGAAAACCGTATTAAGTCCTCCCGCAGCACCTGCCGCCATCACAATATGGGAGCCGTCAATATTTACATTCTGCTCTCTGGAAACTTTTTTAGCCAGTATTTCCCTGACATACTGATAACCGGCGTTGGGCATATACCCATGTGATCCCCTTTCGTCTTCCTGCGCGAGTTTAACAAAAACATCATGAAAAGTTTTCGGCGGATCGATATCAGGATTTCCGAGTGAAAAATCAAAAACATTGTCCGCGCCGTGAATTTTTTTTAGCTGAATGCCTTCTTCAAACATCCTGCGGATCATCGAAGAGGAAGAAAGCGCGTTTTTTACCTGTTCAGCGATTGGCATTTAATAATCTCCCGCAAGCTCAAACCAGCACCCTCGCAGTCCTTACAATGTCAGCAAACACTCCTCCGGCGGTAACCTGCGCGCCGGCCCCCGGGCCTTTTATTACCATCGGGAGTTTCGAATAACGATCTGTCGTAATTACCACGATGTTATCGCTGTCAACCAGCGAACGGAAAGGGCTTCCCTCTTCTTCGCTGCGCAAAGACAGTTTTGCTTTTCCGTCCTCAATTACCGCGACATATCGCAGACATTTGCCTTCCGAAGCGGCTTTAGCGCGGCGTTTTTCAAAATCATCGTCTGATTTTTCAAGTTCGGTAAAAAAGGTTTCAATGTCTTTCGCTTTAAAACAGGCGGGGGGAAGTATAGGTTCTATTTTAACATTCGCGAATTCCATGGGAAGACCGCATTCCCTCGCGAGGATCAAAGCTTTGCGGGCCGCGTCCATCGCGTTCAAATCGTCCCGCGGATCGGGTTCAGTGTAACCTTTCGCCTTCGCTTCGCGGACAAGGGCGGAAAAAGATTTTGAACCGTCAAAATTGTTAAAGATAAAGCTTAAAGTTCCGGACAGCACAGCTTCAATTCTGCGCACCTTGTCGCCTGACAGGTACAGATCGCGCAGGGTGGATATAACAGGCAAACCCGCGCCTACAGTGCATTCATATAAATAGGGAATTCCTCTCCCTCTTGAGTATGAAATCAGTTTTTTATAGTAAGCGAGAGAGCCGGCGTTCGCTTTTTTGTTCGGCGTAACGATAGGTATTGAATACTGCAGTATTTTTTCATAAGTGGCCGCAAGCTCATCGCTTGCGGTACAATCGCAAAAACAAGTGTTGGGAAGGTTATATGAAGCCATTCTATCAATAAAAACGCCAAGATCAAAATTTTCAGCGCCGTCAACTTTTCCGGTTTCATTTAACATTTTCCTTGTCTTTTTCGGATCAAGCCCAGCTTGTGAAAAGATCATTTTATCCCAGGCGGCGGCTCCTATCAAATTTATTTTTATCATGTCATGTTCTTCCAGCTTTTCGCGGGTTTGCGCGATTTGATCAAGCAGTGTGCCGCCGATGTTTCCCGCGCCGATCAGGAACAGATTGACAGAACGGTGAACGGCGAAGAAGAACGCGTTATGAATCGCGTTAAGAGCCTTGCCTTCATCCTGCCTGGAAATAACAGCCGAAATATTTGTTTCAGATGACCCTTGAGCTATCGCGATAATATTTATGCCGTTGCGGCCAAGCGCGTGAAAAACCCTTCCTGAAATACCGGAAGTATTTTTCATGGCAGCGCCTACGACAGCGATTATGGAAAGATCCTTTTCGACAACCGGCTTGTCAATCGAACCGCCGCGAATCTCGTGTACAAATTCTTCTTTTAACGCTGATTCGGCGTTTTGCGCTTCTTCCGGGAGAACTGCGAAGCATATTGAATATTCGCTTGAACTCTGCGTTATCAGCATAACGCTTATGCCTTTGCGCGCAAGAGCGCCGAAGACCCTGGCGGAAAAACCAGCTACGCCTACCATTCCCGTTCCCTGAACCCTGATTAATACGGTATTACTTATGGAACTTATCCCGCGTATGGGAAATTTTCCAAAGGATGCGTTTTTCACAATCCGGGTTCCTTCGCAGGACGGGTTAAAAGTATTTCTAATAATAATCGGGATGCCTTTTTCCAGAGCGGGTTTTACAGACGGAGGGAAAAGCACCCTTGCGCCAAAATGGGAAATCTCCATCGCTTCGGTATAGGAAATCTCCTCTATGCGGAAGGCTTCATTTACATGTTTTGGATCAGTGGTCAGAATACCGTCTACATCGCTCCAAATTTCAAGCTTTTTGGCATTCAGAGCAGAGGCAAAAACAGCGGCGGTTAAATCCGATCCATCCCTGCCTACAGTGGTTGTATTTCCTTCCGCTGTCGAGCCGATAAAACCTGTAATCACCTGGAGCGTTTTTTTGGAATCTTTAAAAAAAGAACGTATATTATCCTCGGTTTCTTTTGATAAAACCATTGCTCTGCCAAAGTTGGAATCTGTTTTTACCAGTATTCTTGCATCCAAATAGGCTGATTCAATGCCATTTACGGTAAAAATTTGAGCCAAAAGGGACGCGCTGAGCCTTTCCCCGAAGCTCATTATCAAGTCAAGGCTGCGATCCGACAATTCGCCCAATAGAGATACGCCGTCCAGTATCCGCGACAGCTCTGTTATGCTATTTTCAATGTTTTTTACAGCTTTTTTCCTTTCAGCGCCCTTTAGAAAATGAGATGCGCAATCCTTATGACGCTCACAAAGGGAGAGCAATTGTTCCTGAAAAGCTTTTCCGTCGGCTGTGGCAGCGGATATATCGATAAGAGTGTTTGTTACCCCGGAAAAAGCGGAAACTACCACTGCGGGAACATCAATTTGACCCTGCAGACTGTGATCTTTATCCTTTAAAATGTCCATAATACGGACAATTCCCTGCGGACTCCCCACGGACGTTCCGCCGAATTTAAGTACAAGCATTTATTTTCTCCGTTATTACCGAATAGTACTTTATTTATTTTTTTTTTTATAGTAGTCTGTATTGAAAACATGAGCAATTAATATAAGGTATTAAAAATTGATGATGATATTTTTTACATTTGCTGTTTCTGCAGTTCTGTCCTTTCTTTCCGTATTAGCAGTTTTAAAACTTTCGCACAGAAAGGGATGGTATGATCATCTTGATGAACGCAAGATTCATACAGGAAATGTGCCGCGCCTGGGAGGCATTGGTTTTGCTTTTGCGTTCTTCGTAATTATGGCGGGTATAAGCGTTTTTTACACAAGATCAGGCGTTAATGTTCTGCGTTTTATTCCATGCGTTGCGGCGATGTTATTTATGCTGGTATCCGGAGTTTTTGACGATTTCCGTCCAATGTCGCCGCGTTTCAAAATACTTCTGCAGTTCGCCGCTGCATTATGCGTAATTATAAGCGGATTTAATTTTGACAGGCTGGTATATATCGGGGACGGTATTTTCACCGATCTTGGTTTTTGGACTTTTCCGATAACATTTTTATGGGTGGTAGGGCTTACAAACGCCGTTAATTTAATTGACGGAGTGGACGGTCTTGCTGGAGGTCTTTCGGCTCTTATAGTATTTTTTCTGGGTTTGATCTTCTTTTCATTTACAACCGATATACCGAAATCAGTAATTCTCTGCGTCAGTCTCTTTGGAACGCTTATTGGATTTCTTATTCTGAACGCGCCAATTCCAAGGGCGAAAATATTTATGGGAGACGGCGGCAGCCAGTTTCTTGGCTTTACTTTAGCCTTGCTGCCCGTAATGAAGGAGAGCAACAACCCTGACACTCTGCCTGTTTTTTATGCCGCAGCTCTCTTCGCAATCCCGATATTTGACACTACAGCGTCAGTCTGGCGCAGAATCAGGGATGGCAAAAAAATATACAATCCCGATAAGTCCCATTTGCATCATAAACTGATGAACCTTGGACTCGGCGCCAGGGGAGTTATTTCAATAATTTTTATTCTGCAAATAATTATCGGAATACTCACATTCACCGCAGTGCGTTTGCAGGGCATCATCTCCCTGTTTGTTCTTGGATCCGTATATTTAATTGTACTGATATTTTTTATCGCTATTCACTACATGAATCGAAAAGCGAATATCAAAAAGAAGACTCAACAGGCTCAAATCCCTGATTCAGAAGGTTCCCCCGCTATATAGACTAAACCTGACCTACAGAATATTCAAAAATTATTAAATGCAGGCTGCGCAAATCCCTTTCAGGGTCATAAACGGCCGTGGCCATTAGGAGCCGGTTGAGTTTTACGCGCGCTTTAGGAGTGACTTTTTTGTAGGTCAAGTTTAATATATAGGGGTGTTAAATAAATTGCCTGTAAAGCGTCATTATTTTGACTGGGCCGCCTCCGCTCCATGTGAAACGCCGCGTCTGTGCGCTCCGTTCGGGAACCCTTCGTCTTTACACAGCGAAGGCCGCGCGGCGAAACAAAGCCTGGAAGACGCACGCGGCCACTGCGCGGTTGCGCTTAACGTTCCTCCTGAAAAGCTGTTTTTTACATCAGGCGGAACTGAATCCAACAGTATCGCGCTTTTTTCCGTTTTAACACGGAAAAGTTCAGGCAGGATTATCTCTTCCCTGACCGAACATTCTTCAGTAAGGGAAGGAATGGCATCCATTGAAAAAATGGGAAAACCTGTCGGCAGGATTGCGGTGGACTCATCCGGCAGGGTAAACGCGCAAACGCTCACAAAAGCGCTTGCCCAATACAGCGATGCAAGATTTATCTCCGTTATGTCAGTTAACAATGAGACAGGAGCTGTAACGGATATCCCGTCCCTTCGGGATGTTATTCGCAATCAGAGCGCAGGAAACGCTCCGGTTCATTTTCACTGCGATCTTGTGCAGGCTATAGGAAAAATTCCGGTTAACATAATGGATTGGGATATAGACTCAGCTTCTATAAGCGCCCACAAAATCGGCGGTCCGCGTGGAATTGGACTTTTGTACCTGCGCCGTCCATTGGAAATTTTTTATTCAGGAGGCGGCCAGGAAAAAGGAATCAGGGGCGGCACTGAAAACACAGGCGGAGCGGCCGGGCTTGCCTGCTGCCTGGAAAAATACTCTTTATCAAAGACTAAAGAGCAAATAACAAATGACAGTGATGAACAGTATGCGCGCGCCAAAACCAGATGGAAGAGATTAATATCCGGGCTTTGCGGCATGAAAAGGTGTGTTTTAATTCCCGCGGAACGGGCGGAATGTGAAGATCAGTTCTCTCCATATATTCTGCAGGCGGCTTTCAGTTATGTACCGGGAGAAGTTATGGCGCGCGCGCTGGACGATCTTGGGTTCGCGGTATCTACAGGATCCGCATGTTCATCATCGTCGCCGCAGCGGCCTGTTCTGCTCGCGATGGGAGTAAGCGAAAAATTACAAATGGAAGGCATTCGCATCTCTCAGGGCTGGTCAACAACCGAAGAGGAGATCGATTTACTGCTTGAAGCTATTACGGAGGTATTAAAATTCCTGTAAAGACATGGCTTTTAAAACCAGCCGAACTTTCGCTGAAAGGCGGAAACAGAAAAAATTTTGAAAATATCCTGAAACGAAATATTCTTGGTATGCTTGGCCCGGAATCAGATGCTAAATTAAAAACCACAGACGGCCGTTTTTACATTGAAGCCTCTGAAGAAAAATCCGAAACAATAGAAAGCGTCCTCTCCCGCCTGACAGGAATATCAGGCTGGGCAAAAACCGCAGCCTGTCCCAAAACAATTGAAGATGTACTGCACGCATGTATTAAAGAAGGGAGAAAACTATCCAACATGGGCGTAAAAACTTTTAAGATTGAAGCGCGAAGAACAGATAAAAGTTTTCCTGTTAACTCCTACGAAATTTGCTGCCAGGCAGGAGACGCGGTATGTGAAACTATAGGCGGTTTAAAAGTTGATATTCACAACCCGCAGGATATCATTAAAGTTGAAATCCGTGAAAAGGCCTATGTCTATTCAGGAAGTAAAAAAGGACTTGGCGGTCTTCCCGCCGGATCGGCGGGCAGGGGGCTGCTGCTTTTATCGGGAGGAATCGATTCTCCTGTCGCGGGCTTTCTAATGGCATGCAGGGGCATGAACATTGACGCGATACATTTTCACGCATACCCATATACATCGCTTGAAGCGAAACAAAAAGTAATGCGCCTTGCCGGTATTACAGGCTCGTACTGCATGGGGATTCGCCTGTATATATTAAATTTTATTAAAGTGCAGATGCGCATAAAAGAACGCGCTCCCCCGCCGTGGACAACGATACTCCTGCGCATGGCCATGATGGAAGCGGCGGAAAAAACTGCAGATAAAACAAAAAGCAAATGCCTGATTACAGGAGAAAGCCTTTCCCAGGTAGCAAGCCAGACAATAGAAAATCTGAACTGCACTCAAAGCCGTATAAAACTACCCGTCCTTCGCCCGCTCATCGGTTTCAGTAAAGAAGATATTATCCTGAAAGCAAAAAAAATCGGCACCTTTGAAACATCCATTGAACCTTATGAAGACTGCTGCGTCCTTTTCACCCCGCCCCACCCTGTTTTACACGGCAATGTAACCGAAGCAAATACAATATACGAAACGCTGGAACTGGAGCCATTGATTGATGAAGCTTTGCAAAATCAGGAATTGGTTAAGTGAGGAATGATTCAAGAACGGAATAGACAGCAGAAAAATCATAATAATGAGTATTTATCATTTCGTGCACTGCACTTGATTTGCACGAATAAAAGCGATATGATAGATCGTAGAGGTATTTAAATGACAGAAACTATAAACGTCACAATTCGGCTTGACAGAGATGTAAAAGAAAATGCGGAAAAAATGTTTAATGATTTTGGTATGAATTTATCTACTGCGTTTAATATCTTCGCGCGTCAGGCATTACGGCAGGGAAAAATTCCTTTTGAAATATATGACCCATTTTTCAATGAAAAAAATCAAACAGAACTGGCTCGCAGAATAGCTGATGTCGAAGCTGACAAAAACATCTCAGTTCATGAGTTGATAGAAGATGAATAAAATATGGCATGATAAAGCATGGGTTGAGTATGTAATATGGCAATCACAGGATAAAAAGACATTAAAACGAATTAACGACATAATTAAAGATATTGACAGGCAGCCATTTACCGGTATAGGAAAACCTGAGCCGTTAAAAGGTGACAAACAAGGCTATTGGAGCAGACGCATTGATGACGTAAACCGTATTATCTATAAAATAGAAAATGAGAAAATAATCATTGTCCAATGCGGCGGACATTACAATGATAAATAATAGCAAATTACTGTCATTCAAGCGGCGGGAAGTAGCCGGTATTATCGCGGCCGGAGCGTTCCATCAGGTAGACTTCAACATCAAACGGGAGCCAGGCTCTGCCGAAGTCTGTGGGCCGCTGTGAAGTATATGTATAACTGTACGAACCTGAAGGAATGTCTGCCATGCTTTTAACAAGAGAGCCAATCCCCTGGGAGCGGTAAAGGTGCATCGTCTTTCCTCCGGTTTCCCTGCATAAATATTCTATTGATGCGGATATTTGGCCGCCGCCAACAATTACAGCGTTAAACACAATACCGTTATTCGCAAGATAGCTTGCCATCTGCGACAGGCTGTACTGTTCAAAAGCCATATCCCCCAGAGCGCCTGAGCCGATGTATAAAACAGACCGTTTGGGAGCAGCGCTAAGGAGATCCGTCGCGGCAAGACGCAGCCCAAGATCAAAACGCCAGCGCGGACTGAAGGAGTCAGAGCTTCCCCTGATTGCGTTTTCAAGCGATACATCATGAATTTCGCGGCGCGGCTGGGCGGCGGCTGAAACAACAGAAATTACCTTTGCGTTTGTCATTTCGCTTAACGCCCGGCTGATGTCGCGGGATGCCGCGCTCAGGTCATCGCGCATATTCGCCGTTACTTCCGATCTTTCAACAAGGATGGAAACATCTGCACCTGAATAACGGTTGCCGGGAAGGAGAAAGACCTGGTTCGCAGCGGTTACACCGTCTTCTGTAATCAGGAAATTATTTGTGTCCAGTCCCAGAATGGGACGGCGCAGCCTGTCTTCTACTGTGAATTCAACGGTTACCGCCGGGAAACGTTCAGCGTAAATATTCCTTATCTGCACAAAGAGGCCGGACGCGAGATCTTCAAAGCGCGTCATTACCGTAACTTCGCTGGCGTCAAAATTTGCAGCTAACACATTGCCGTTTCTGTCAAGGTCTGCGCATATTATCCGCGTCCTGTCATTGCCTGCAAGCCCAAGTTCGCGGACAATGGCGCTGTGCGGTTCAATTAAAAGGATTCTATTGGTATCCGCTGCAAGGATCATCCCATCGGACTGGAACCTCAGGCTTTCAGGTCCTTTTAAACCTTCAGCGGCGAGCCTGCCGAGGTAATTGCCGTTGGGATCAAACATATAAACCGCCCTTGCCAAATTATCCGCAGCGTAGATTCTGCCGTCTCCGGCGGCAATTCCAGTAGGAGAGAGAAAACCGGGAAAAAAAGCGCTTCTCTGCCCAAATGAAAGAATAAACGCGCCGTCAGGATCGAATTTTGATATGCGCCTGTTTCCGTAATCAACTACATACAGATAACCGTCTTCATCGATTGTAAGATTCTGGGGTCCGACAAACTGACCGTTTCCCAATCCCCTGGAACCAATATAAGAGAGCCAGTCCCCGTTTGAATTTAGAATGCTAACCCTACCGCCACGGTATTCGGATACATAGAGCCTTCCGTCAGTTCCGCGCACGATATCATAAGGCCTGTCAAAACCATTCATGGGGCCACGTTTCCGGTCCCTGATTATTCCGTTTACATCAATTCTAACAAGTTCATTGCTGCCGTAAGCTACCACCCACGCGGAGCCGTCGTTATTGCTTAATACCGATGTCGGCTGACGGTACAGAATAATATTATCATATCTTCCGGGATACCTTCCCGCTTCAACATAACGCACTCCGTCATTCGCAAACGGCATAAGAACACGGCGGTTTGCCACAGTTTCTATCCGGCTTCCAAGCAACATGCCGACCCCTGTGTTTCTGCCGTAAATGTCAAAAGCTGCCCGCCATTGCCTTAAAGCGATTTCCTCAAAACCCGAGCGGTAATACGCTCTTCCCAGCCAGTCAAGGATGATCGCTTCCCCGGGACTGAAGGAAAGGGCGCGTTCAAAGGATAAAATCGCTTCGTTATACGCAAACCTGTTATACGCATGCACGCCAAGCCTGAACTCTTCAGCGGCGGTAATGGCGCCGGCACCAGTCCCGCCTGTTACAGGCCCGCTGCGAAGCAATTCATCCTGCGCGTTAAGAGAAACAGTCAGGAAAAAAACCGTTAGAACAAAAAACGCTTTATTCACAATCACAGTTTTTCTCCTGTGACAATCTGCAAATGCCTCTGAATGGCTTTTTCGTCAGGCGACATTTCAAGAGCCCTGCGCAGCCATGTACGGGCTTCAAGAATTTCGCCGCTTTTGTAATATGCCCAGCCAAGGGAATCGATGTATACCGCGCTCTGTGGTTTTGAATCGACCGCTTTTCTGCAAAGGCGAAGGGCGCGCATTACATCTGCGCCTGTATCAGCCAGAATAAAACCCATATTATTCATTGCGGTCGCGTTATTTGAATCGATCTCCAGGGTTTTTTCATACAGCTCTATGGCGATTTTATTTTTCTTTTGAAGCAATGCCGCATAAGCGAGGGTATTGTAAAGCAAGGATGATTCAAGTCCGCTGCTTTGAAGCCTTTTCAGCTCGAACTCGGCCATTTTTATGCGTTTTGTAATTACATAAATATACGCCAAAGTCATGCGGCACTGATAAACCCGCATTATATCTTCGCCTGTTGTAACAACCTGTTCCAGAAAGACAAGAGCGTCTTCATACTGGCCCAGTTTCGTATAACACAATCCAAGATAATAGCTTAGTTCCATCCGCTCATCACTGTTCAAACTGTCGGTATCTTTTGATAAAAATTCCTGCAGGGCCTTGTCCCAGTCCTTTAAACGGTATAATTTTATCCCTTCCTGAAGTTTTTCAAAAACGCGGTTTTGTTTATTGTCGCCACTTTTCGCGCTATCCATGCTTTACCTCATGAATTTATTACGTCTGATTATGCAAAACAGACGGCTGGGACTGAACTATACTGAATGCCGCGTTATTTTTTGAAATCTGATCCCAATCTGAGCCTTCTTCTATCCTGCCGCTTTCACCCGGAGATGTTGTTAAGCCTAATTTAGCAAAACAGTACAGTTTCCCGTCAGGAGCGGCAAAATTTACAATACGATCATTATAATAACGCATGGAGGGAAAAGAAGGAACAAGAGCTGCGGGCTTTTTTCCGGTGTTGGGAAAGTTAATGTTTACAAAAGCACCGGCTTTCCATAATCCCAATATCTCTGTAAGTCTCTCTGTAATAAATTCTATGACAGGATCCCAATGCCACAGCCCCTTATGTTCAACAAGCGACAATGCTACGGACGGAATGCCGAAAATACTGCCCTGCCTTGCCGCGGCGGCGGTTCCTGAATAAATAATATCTGTGCCCAGGTTGGCCCCGATATTAACGCCGGATAAAATTAAATCGGGCGCTTTATCAAGAATTAATCTGCCGTCATCCGCTATTAGATCAATTTTATTAATTCCGCCCAAAAGGGAAACGATAATGCAATCGGCAGGGGTTCCCGAACATGACCATGTATCCTCGGCGATTTCAGTTAATTTACACGGTTTATTCAAAAAAGTAATTGAATGAGAACTTCCCGACCGGTTAGTGTCCGGAGCGACCAAAAAAACCCTGTGTCCTGAATCTCTCAGGGACTTGGCAAGCATGGTTATCCCGGGAGATGAAACGCCGTCATCATTTGTAAGCAGTATTTGCATAAACCTCTCTTGTTGTCATGAATTTTTATTTGCGCAGAGCAACCACTCTCGCTCCTGTTGCAAGTTTAATTTCATAAATAGCCGGACGGAAACCGAAGATTCTCTCATATTCGTCCAGCCTTCCTTTATACTCATCTACAAGTTCGCGGCGGATAATTGTATATGTGCATCCCCCAAATCCATGACCTGTCATGCGGGAACCTGCGGCGCCTTCAATTTCCTGGGCGCGTTTTACAAGCCAGTCAATCTCCGGGCAGCTAATTTCATAAAGATCCCTTAGGCTCTCGTGAGAATGAAAAATAATTTTAGAAAAGGATGCGAGGTCGCTGCGCTGTAAAGCGTCGCATCCGTCTTTAACCCTGCGTATTTCTTCAACTATATGAAGGCTCCGCCTTCTAATCTGTTCCGGAAAATTACCCAATGCTTCCAGAAGATCTGTAGACGCAAAATCTTTATAGCTTACTCCTTCCATTTTTTGCGAAAGAAGTTCAAGCCCTTTTAAAGTGTCGGTTCTGCGGGCGCTCAATTCACTTTCCGAGCCCATTCGCGGAACACGGGAATCCACAAGCAAGAACCTGAAACGGGAAAACGGTGATTTTATTTTTATAACTTCCTGAGCGGAAATATCAATAAAAATAAAATGATCCTTTCGCGATAAAAGACATATCTGGTAATCCGCCAGAGACGCCTCATTGCCGAAAAAACGATTGTGGGCGTCATGGAGTTTTTGCGCCAAAACCATTTCATTTATCTGTACATGCAATAGACTTTTGAGCGCAACCGCTGCCGCAATTTCTATCGCCGTTGAAGAGGCAAACCCTACCTGCTGTGGAATATCACCGCAGAAAGAAAAATTCATGCCTTTCATCGGGTATCCAAGTTCATTAAACAAGAAAATCGCGCTTTTTAAGTAGTTTGCCCACCTGTCTTCACGTTTATATTTTAAATTTACCAGGGTACTTCGCTTCCTTTCGCCTAGATCAGCGGCAAAAAAGCGGAATGAATTGTCTTTTCGGGGGCTTACTGCTACCTGAATATAGCGATCGATAGCCCCGGATAGAAAAAAACCGGCTGCGGGATCGCCTTGATCGCCTAAAAAATGAATTCTCCCCGGTGATTCTGCTATAGCGATGATTGATCGGTCGTTATCAAGCTCATATTCTGTCTGGTGAACCTGACCGATATCCAACATTTAATACCTCACTTTCATTGAAAAAAGGTTATCAAGAACCTATGGAATATTATCAATAATTTTATTGTATTTCAATGGAATATATTTATAAATTATGTATATATTTATTATATGAAGTAAAATAATTAGATTAATAGAAATATCCAGCTTTAGTTCTTTTCTTCTCCCGAAAAAGGAGCGGCAGACGCGATAATCATGGCGATTAATGTAATAATATACGGAAAAGCGAGGATAATATCGGAAGGAAGGTTCCAAAATCCCTGAGCGTGATTGGAAAAAGCCTCAGCCAGACCAAAAATGAAGGCTGCCATGAGGATTCCCTGCGGTTTCCGCCCTCCAAGGAAGATTATAACCAGAGCTATCCATCCCTTACCTGCTGACATCCCTGGAACAAACGCACCCAGGTTCAGGCTCAAAAATGAGCCGCCAAGTCCGCAGAAAAAGCCGGATATTAAAAAGGCGCATACTTTATAAGTTAGCGGTTTAATGCCAAGCGAAAGTAATGCTTCAGAGTCTTTATTACAGGCGCGAAGCCTGTAGCCAAAGGGAGTTTTATAAATAACAAGCCATGAGAGCAGAAGCAAAATAAGACCAGCCAGGAAATACCGGTTTACAAGGCCAAAAACAATTGAGGATGCGGTTACTCCCCTGGTATTGAACAATTTATCTGAAAGCACAATGCACAATCCGCCTGAAAGAAGATTAACTGCAAGCCCTGTAATAAATAAATCCGCCTTTAATTTGAAAGCGGTAAAAGCATGGATTAGCGAGAGAAGCATCGCTGCGGTTACTGCGGTTATAATAGAAGCAGCGGCACTACCTGTATAGTAAAACACAGCCAAAGATGTAAAAGCTCCTGCGAGAAGAAGACCTTCAAGAGCAATGTTTAATACGCCGGCAAGAGCCGGAAATAATCCTCCTGCCGCGGCGAACAGGAGCGGAGTCATTATTGTAACCGCGCTTCTAAGGACGGGGAAAAAACTTTCCATGTTTACTTATTCCCCTTCCGCGAAAAAATATTTCTGATAACCAAACTGGTTGATAAAAAGAAAATAATAGCCTGTACAACAGATGCTACTTCATGTGTCAGACCAGTGTTCTGCATCGCGATTCTCGCACCCGCGCTGATCCATGCGAAAAAAAGGGCTGCCGGTATTACTGCCGGAATGTAAAAACCTGCGATCAAAGCGACCGCAAGAGCGTTCCAGCCCAGTCCCGCGGAAAATTCCCTGACGGTGGCGTAATGCGTTCCCAGAACAGCCAGGCTTCCCGCAAGCCCGCATAATCCGCCCGATATTGCCATGGAGAGCACATTAACAAATTTTGTGTTAATTCCTCCGTATCGCGCGAACAGTTCATTGGCGCCCGTTATTCGCAATTCATAACCGCGCCTTGTTTTTGCGAGAAAATAATGTGTAATTATCGTGGCCGCGCACGCGAAAACCGCGCTTGCGTTTAAACCTGAAGGTTTTAACAGAAGGGGAAGGCGCATGTTTTCCGCTATTTTTTTTGTTGACTGAAGCGATGTTTCCGGATCAAGGAATGGGCCTGTAACAAGATAATTTATTACAGGAATAATTGCCGCTGAAAGCAGGAATGTTGTAATAAGTTCGCTTGTTTTCCACCTTGATTTGCAGAATCCGCTGAAAGCCGCCATAGCGCCTGACGCAAGAACGCTTAAAGAAGCCGCGAAAACTCCTCCCATTGCGCCTAACGGCTGGAAAGAAAGGGCTGCGGCGGTTGTAACAAAAGCGCCAAGATATATCTGCCCTTCTCCGCCAAGATTGAGGTTTCCCGCTTTCATCGCGACTGTAATGCCCAGAGCGCCGAAAACAAGCGGAACCGCTGCATTCAGCATATTACCGAAACTGAATAAATTCCTGAACGGTCCGATAAAGAAAAAGTAAAGCGTCTTTGCCGGAGTATCGCTTAATGTTATTACAAGCAGTATCAAAACCAGAAGGGAAATAACAGGGACAAGAATCACCGCAGGTGAAAAAGGAAGAGAACGTGAAAAATTGGACAAGCGGTTTGTTAAACTTTCCTCAGGCGGCCCTCCTGGAGGATCATTGCGAAGCGTCATCATGATCTCCCAATCCCTGCATGCAGTTTCCAATCTTCTCCCTTATCGCCGCGTCCCCGTTATTCGCAAAAACGCCCGCTATCTTTCCCCTGTACATAACCATTATCCTGTCAGCCATGGCCAGTATTTCGTCAAGATTGGTGGAAATAATTATAATCGCGGCTCCTCTTTCACGTAGAGCGGAAATTTCTCCCGTTATAAAACTGCTTGATGCTATGTCCAGACCCCATGTCGGCTCAGAAAATACTATATAATCCTTTAAACAGTCTATTTCCCTTGCCAGAATTAACTTCTGTAAATTACCTCCTGAAAGAGTGGAAGTTTTTTTACCCAATTGCGCTCCTTCAATATTGTAATCCTTAATAATTTTTTTTGAAAACTCATTTTTAGATGATAATTTACTCCTTCTGTTTATTATTATATTTTCTTCTATTGATGCGTCCGCCGCGCTTCCAACGCGAACGCGATCCGCGGGCACATAGGCAAGTCCCTGTTTTCGCAATTCTCTTATGCTTAGTGCGGAAATATCCTTGCCCTTATGAGTAATTTTTCCAGACACGGGATGAAGGAATCCTCCAAGAACAGCTTCAATAACTCCCAGCCCGTTTCCCGTAACGCCCGCGAAGGCCAGTATTTCACCAGGATTTACGCCAAACGAAACATTTTCAAGCAAAGGGAGAGCCTGCCCTCTCCTTCTTACAGTAACATTTTTAAAGGCGATAACCGCTTTTTCATTATCATGAGGTTCAAAAACGCGGCGAACATTTTCATATTTACCGGTATTAATATATTTATTATTATTACCCATCATTAAACGCGCAATCTCATCTTCATCTGTATCGGAAACACGGCGTATTGCAGCTAACTCTCCCTTCCGCAGCACCGCTACGCGATCACATATTTTTTTTATTTCGCGCAGTTTGTGCGTAATCAGTATCAGCGATTTTCCTTCTGAAACAAGGGATTTCAAGGTATTAAACAGAGAATTGGCCTCATGTTCGGTTAATATGGAAGTAGGCTCATCCAGAATTATTATTTGCGCGTTACAATGAAGAATACGGCATATTTCAACCTGCTGCATTCCGCCCAGCGTTAAATCTTTTACTTTTAAAGAAACTTTAACGGGAAAGTTATGATCTGAAATTAATTTATTAGCTATACTGACCGCGCTCTTTGAATCAAATAAAAGACCCCATTTACGCGGTTCATTTCCCATAACAATATTTTCCGCTACAGTGTATTCGCTGAAAAGCATAAAATGCTGGTGTACCATGCCGATTTTTAAATTTTTTGCCTTAACAGGTGAATCGATTATTTCCCTTTTTCCGTTTATGAAAATCTCTCCTGCATCCGGCGTTTCAAGACCGCATAAAATTTTCATCAATGTAGTTTTTCCGGCTCCGTTTTCTCCCGCGATACAGAGAATTTCCCCCTTCCGTAATTCAAGGCTTATATTGTTATTCGCTTTTTTACAGCTTCCCGGATACTGTTTGCAGATATTGCGCAACTCTACCATAAAAAAGATTATAGTGAAGGAACTGTATATTCAATTCTGCCTGAGCGCAGATCATCCAAAAAGGCTTCGAACTTTTCGCGGATGGAAGCGGGAAGATTTGCGCGGTACGCAGGATCATCGGCAATAAAACCCAGATACCCTTCCATTATTCCTATCGATTGTGAAATGCCGTATTGCATTCTTCCTGCCATTACATCGGATAAAATTTCCATAATAAGTTTTTTCTGTTCCATTATGCCGCAGCCTGCGACAAGGCCTTCTGCCAAACTGTATTCGTTTGTGTTGTAGCTGACAATATACGCGCCTCTCTCTACTGCGGTTTTAATCATTCCGTACGCCGCCCCTCCGGCGATTGATGTAAACACATCCACGCCGCTATCCATCATGGCGGAGGCAAGTTCCGCAGCCTTGGCGGCGTCCGCCCATGAGCCTATAACGCGCCTGTCAAGTTCTATATCAGGGTCAGCAAACCTCGCGCCGTCGATAAAACCCGGCACAATCTGTCTTGTTAAAAGCGGATACTCCTGCGCGGCGATAAAACCAATTCTTTTAACGCTGTTGGCGTGCGGCATATCGCTTGTTGTGATTAACCCTGCCAGATACCCAAGGAAAAAAGACTGTTCATATTGATTGTAAAGGTATGTCCGTATCTGCGGATTTCCCGCGTAATGCGCGTCTGTTATGATAAATTTCTGATTGGGAAACAGCCTTCCTATATTGGCGCAAAGTTCAGGCAATGACGGATTGGAGCCAAGCACAATATCATACTCGCCGCCTGAAACCATTTCAGCAAGCTGCTGTTCCCATTCCGCCTGATTAAAACCGGCTTCGTAAATTTTAACATTAACATTTTTATTGTTACCGGCAAACTCAAGCGCACCCTGAGCCATTAATTCATAGGTAGGGCTTCCCGCTGTCACTCCCGTTACAAAAACAAGCACCGACAATATATCTGCGCTCCGCTCCACTGCGGATTTTTTTTCACAGCCTGAAAAAACAAGGATAAATATTAACAGTAATACGGTAAAAGTTCTTTTCATACTTCATTCAGAGTAAAGATATGAATAAAACATGTCAAGATTATTCGGTAAGCCAATTTTTACAGGTTCCGCTGCGCCAAACTAAACGCCACCATGAGAAAACCGTACAATGTAACAAGATATATATCTAACTGTCTTATGGACATGAGAACCTCCAGGAATTTAATAATCAGCAATTATAATATAAGTATTTCTTGAATATAAGGCAAATTTTTTTATTCGCGGTTAAAGGGGGTAAAATTCCGTTTTACGCGTTAAACCTGAACCGTATGTCTAAATTTCCTGTATTCCCTAAACATTTCATCATAAAGCCCGGCGTGTTTTGCATTGGGTTCAAAATGTTTTTCAATACGGACCATTTTTGATATGGCTTCTTCATAGGAAGAAAACCTGTTTTTAAAACATGCACCTATAATCGCGAGGCCGAGAAGCTCAGCTTCTTTATGAACGGGCTGCAGTATTTCCCTGCCTGAAATATCGGCTTTTATCTGATTTAAAGTTTCTGTTCCGGCAAGGCCACCCGTTACGCGCAACTGATCGGATGCGGCTCCCGATTCTTCCATTGCAGCGATAACATCCTTAACCGCGAAACCAATTCCTTCAAGCACTGAATTGGCAAACTCGCTGCGGCCTGATGAAAGGCTTATTCCGCGCCAAAGGCCGCGCACAGAAGGATCCCAAACCGGAGCGCGCTCTCCTGTCAGGTAGGGATTAAAAATAAGCCCTCCTGAACCCGGCGGGCTTTCCTTCGCCAGTGAGAAAAAATCATCATACCCTGATATTCCAAATATATCGCGGCACCATTCTATCGCCTTGCCTGTAGTGCTTATGATGCCTGAAAGATTCCAGTAAGGTTTTACAGGATGCCCGTAAGACATGAGCCTTTTATCATTTATCTTTTTTTGTGTGCAAAGGTTTATCCCCTCCGAAGAGCCTGTCCTGTCGCAGGCGTGAGATGGTTTTGTTATTCCTGCCCCGATTATCGATGCGAAAAAATCCGGTCCGCCTGAAACAACCGGAATGTTTTTATTAAAGCCAAAACGCTCCGCGGTCTGCGGAATTATTTCGCCAAACTGATCGCCGGGACTGATAAACCCGGGGAATTTTTCCTTATCCAGTTTTAATTTTTCGAGAATATTTAGAGTCCAGAACCAGCGATCGAATCCCTGTGACGGAAAAACAGTGCGGGCTTCTCCAGTGAGCGCATAAGCAAGATACTCAGGACAGCCAAGAAAACATCTGGTTTTATTATATAAATCATTTTCATCATTTTTTATACTAAGAATTTTGGGGAGGAAAAATCCCGAGTCAACAAAGCCGCCCATTAAATCTGACACTTCATCCGAATATTTTACCGCTCTTCGATCAAGCCATAACCGGGCGTTACCAGCGGGCGCGCAGAGACGGTTGTTTTTAATGGAAGGTTTGCCTGTAACAGGCACAAGGCTTGGGCCATTTCCGCTGATAATAATCGCCTGCACCTGCGGCAGGTTAAAAAATTTTTTACAGCATTCCTCAAAAGCTCTAAGCCATATAGCAGGATCAGTTTCGTGCATTTCTCCGCCGCTTTTGGTAATTGACAGCGGGACAGAAGCAAAAGACAAACGGTTGCCGTCATAATCCCAAACCGCAGATTTAAAACTTGAAGTTCCTATATCGATTGTCAGAAGCATAATTTATTTTGACACATAAACATAAGCATATACAATATGTAAATGTATGTATAATAATTTTATATCGCTTTAATCCGGGAAGTTAATTCCTGATGAAATATAATTCCCTAATCAAGTGATCTTTTGCCTGGCCTTTCCGTTCGAATCTTGTAACAGGACGCCAGCTTTGATGCGGCGCGAAATTATCGTATACATTTTGCAAACCTGCTGTCGCGGTCAGCTCTTCCAGCGCGTGAAGCGCGTAATCTTCCCAGTCTGTTACCATGTATAAGTATCCGCCTTTCATTAAACAACAAGCCAGAGTATCAGTAAACGGACGCTGTACAAGACGGCGCTTATGGTGTCTTTTTTTCGGCCATGGATCGGGAAAAAAAAGGTGAATGCCGCGAAGCGAACAGGGCGCAATCATCTTCTGCGCTACAACAGCCGCATCATATTCAATTATTCTGACATTTGAAAGGCTGCGTTTTTCAGTTTCCCATAACAGCCGCCCTATTCCCGGACGATGGACTTCAACGCCAAGATAGTTTTTATCAGGATTCGCCTGCGCGATTTCCGCAGTCGCGGAACCGGAACCAAAACCAATTTCCATTATAACATCTTCTGAATTATTATTTTTTCTGTTAAAGACCGAACTGTAATCCAGATGGTTTTCAGAGAACGGAATTAAAATATTATCAGCTGATGTTTCATAGGCTTTGCGCTGTGCAGCTGTAAAACGTCCTTTCCGTATCACATAGCTTTTATGCATATAAGACCTGAAATCATTTTATGCGCGTCAGCGTATGGATACCACATTTGTAAAAGCGCTGCAGAAATAAGCCGGGTCTTCCGCCCAAAGAGCCGCGGTTCTGGCGGCTGATGGAAGGTTTAATTCCGAGATATTTCCTGTTAAAGAGGACAGGGCGACAGTGGCGGCATAATTCCCTTCCCTGTCATAACAGACAAGGCGGTTTACAGGCCAATCCGAAGTTATCGCGTAACGGCCTTCGGCGACAGTAATTTGAGGGAATGGATAACGAACGCTGCCGTCATAAGTAAAACTGCGTTCTCCTTTTTCCCCGCCCTTGTTTATTAAAACCGCCCGGTATGTACCGCGCGGAAGGCTGCCTTCACTAACTGCGAGGCTTCTTGTTCCAATCCAGTTATTATCATCTTCATTGTAACTAATCCAGTCATTGCTTTTTATGTGCCATCGAAGCTGTTCACGGTCATGATAAATGTAAAGTTCCTCAAGATTTTCAAAGCCGTCTTCATCTTCCGCCAGAATGAAAAATGAGTAATATTCATCCGGCTGCGCTCCGCTTTCATATTGAACCAGCTGAATAAACCCATATTGAATTTCAGGCTTTGTATTTGAGCATGAGGTAAAAATAAAAAAAAACGCCAGCGCCGTTAAAAAGATATTAAAATGATTAATTATTCTCATAAGTTATCATTAATTATAATAAAAACAGGGAAAAATATCAAGATATTTCTCAAAACTGTCTGGACAAAAAAAACCGGAAAAATATAAAATGAAAGTTAGGAATGAATAAGACATTAAAACGCGCGGTATTCTGCGCCGCGATTGTTATCGGATCAATCGCACTGCTTGCAGGGGCGTTTCTTGGAATTCTCACCATCGCCGAGTACCGTCCCGCGGACATCGAAAACCTAGAAATAATAAATCATACCGGCTCCATGCCTCAGTTTAAAAATGCCAATGAAGAAACAATTTTGGCAAAACTTTCAGCTAATGTTCCTTTCAATATGCTTATCTGGAATATCGGTTACGGTTCACTGGATGAAAGCCAGGATTTCTTTATGGACGGAGGGAAGGGCGTCCGTCCCCCGACCGGGGAAAATGTTAAACGCAATCTGTCAGGCATAAGGGATTTTATAACAGAAGCTGATTGTGACATTACGCTCATTCAGGAAACCGATATTTCCTCCAAACGCTCCTATTACACTGATCAAAGATCATACCTTACGGAAAACTTTACAGGCTCATCGGTATTCGCGTTTAATTTTAACAGTTTTTTTGTGCCTATCCCGTTTCCTGAATTTATAGGCAGGGTATCAAGCGGTTTATTGACATTGAACCGTTATCATACAACAGAAGCCCTGCGCATGAGCCTTCCCAATCCTTTTACATGGCCTGTACGCGCGGTTAACCTGAAACGATGCCTTTTAATAAGCCGTATCCCCGTAGAAAATTCCGCGGCGGAACTTGTAATTATTAACCTTCATCTGGAAGCTTACGATTCAAGCGGCGGAGGGCGTGAGGCTCAGACAAGAGCGATGCTGGATTTTATGTACAGCGAATACGCGAAAGGAAACTACTGTATCGCGGGCGGCGATTTCAATCAAAATTTTCCCGGTATTGATCCGCGCCTTTTCGCGCTAAAACACAGTGATTATTTTGTCGCGGGAACCCTAAGCCAGTCCCTTCTTGATCCGGGCTGGAAATTTGCATCCAGCGCCCTTACGCCAAGCTGCCGCCTTCTTAATGAACCATATTCAGGCAATCCTGAAGATACCCAATTATATATTATTGACGGCTTCATTCTTTCACCTAACGTAGAATTGATTGAGGTGACGGCGTTCGATCTTGGGTTTAAACATTCAGATCATAATCCCGTAAAAATTACAGTAATGCTTAAATAGGGAAAATTTCTCTGCGCGCCTGTGCCTTTTTAAACAGCAGGTTTATAGGTATTTACCACGCTTTCCAGAGAAGGCGCAAGCTTCCCGTCCCTCTTGATGGCGGCGATTTTCCTGAAATATAAACTGTATTGCTTGTCCATTACAGCAATATGAGATAATATCCATTCCTTTAGAAAACCTGCAAATTTTTCCAAAACAATCGATTTCCCTGATTTAAATTCATTGACGCTCCTTAATACTGTAAAAGTAAATTCATCATGCGTTTTTTTATGTTTATGATAATCCGGAAAATTTGTAGCGAGCATGCATTTTTCTTCGGTTACAAAATGGTTTTTTACATAGTCAAGTGCCTGATTAATCACTTCGTCAAAATATGCGCGTTCCTCATCCTCATTTCCGGTAACATGGCTATATAAATTATTTGTAATATCAAAAAGCCCCTGATGCTGATCATCGATAAGTTTTATCCCCACAGAAAATGAATCGGACCAGATAATCTGCTCGTTCCTTTTATTATCCATTTAATCACCTCTTTATATAATTTTGTGATAACAGATGATTTTTGTCAAGAAACCCGGCATCCTGCCTAATGTCAAACGCATAAATTTGAATATCCGCGAAAACCAACTGTATAATATTAAATACTTGACAATAAATAAAAATACAATAAATATTAAACAGGCATTGTTAAATCTTAATGTTTTGCGAATAAATTAAACGGCCTAAAAAACATGGAGAAACCGGTATATGGCGTCAGTATTAAAAGAAGCGAAAAAAAAAATTGTTTATGTTGATGATATGAATACCAGCCTTTTAATTCTTAAAAAAGCGCTAAAAGAACATTATGAAATCTTTCTGGCTAATTCAACCAAAAAAATGCAAAAAATATTAAAAAAAATCATGCCGGATTTAATATTACTGGATGTCAATATGCCGGATACAGACGGCTATGAATTAATAAAAATATTAAAAACAGACAAACATTACTCAAGTATACCGGTGATTTTTATTACAGGCAATGACGACAAGGAAAGCGTGCAGGAAGGTTTAAAACTCGGCGCGGCGGCTTATGTTATTAAACCTTTTAACGCTTTAAAGATGATAGAAACCATTAATAAAATATTATACCCAACATGACGCACATAGTGATAGATTCAATAATAAAAATTTGTCCATAACGCAAACGGTTTTATGGACAGGGTAAAAGGAGAAAATAAATGAAAAAATTTCAACTGTTTTATGATTATGAATGTCCTTACTGCAAAAAAGGACACGAGTCATTAATGGAACTTCTTCCGCAATATCCGGAGATCGAAATTGAATGGCGGCCAATTGAAGCTCACCCACGGCCTGAAGATCATCATCCCCATTCAGATCTCGCTGTTGTTAGTTTTTACATAGCGCGCGATCTGGGCGCGGACATGGAAAAATTTCACGCCTTGATGTACCAGGCTGTTTCCATTGAAAGACGTAATATAGAAGATCCGGAAATTCTATTCAATATTATTAAAAATATTATTGACCGTAATAAATTTTTTGAACTTCTCAACTCAGGAAAATATGCGTCAAGAGTAACGGAAAATAATGATCTCGCCTATGAAAAAGAAGGCGTCTGGTTTGTCCCTGCATTCAGGGCGGGAGATCTCAAACTGGACGCCCAAGGCGGAATTGGAGTGTCAAAAAAAGAAGTGAAAGATTTTCTGGATAAATTAACCATTAATTAGTATTCCACATTGAAATAATGGAGGATTCCGATTTCATGTATAATTCAAGAAAAGTTCACGTAGAATTCAGATATAATATATAAAATAGATTATTTTTAATACTAGAGGTGTTTTTATATAATGGCGAAAATATTAATTTGTGATGATGAAGCGGGGCTTCGCGCTGTTATTAAAAAATACGCTGAATTTGAAAACCATAAAACAGCGGAAGCATGCGACGGCGCGCAGGCGGTAGCGGCATGCAAAGAAGAAAATTTTGACATTGTTATAATGGATATAATGATGCCGGAAATGGACGGTTTTACAGCGCTAAAGGAGATTCGGAAATTTTCCAATGTGCCTGTTATTATGCTTTCAGCAAGAGGCGAGGAATATGATAAAGTGCTGTCATTTGAACTTGGAGTAGATGATTATGTTGTAAAACCTTTTTCATCAAAAGAGATAATGCTCAGAATCGCCGCGATATTAAGGCGTTTGGGCAATGAAACGGATAATCATGTAATATTTAAAAAAGACGGTTTTATCGCTGATATGACGGCGCATAAGGTAATTATTGACGGAATACAAGTTGAATTGGCGCCTAAAGTATACGATTTACTTTTCTATTTAATCCGCAACAAAAATATCGCAGTATCGCGCGAAAAACTTCTTGCCGATGTCTGGGGTTATAATTATTTTGGAGATGACAGAACCCTGGACACTCACATGAAGCTGCTGCGCAAGGCCCTTGGCCCTTATGAAAATCAGATAATAACATTGCGCGGCCTTGGTTACAGGTTTGAAGAGAGTTAAGTTAAAATTGAGTAAAATAAAATTTAAATTACAGTGGAAGGTTTTCGGATTTCTTCTGGGTTTTTGCATGCTCCTTCTGATCATCCTGTGGCTGTTTCAGATTGTGTTTCTCAATGATTTTTACAGGCTTGTGCGCATAACAGAAATACGAAACAGCGCCTCAACGATTATTTTACACATTAACGATGACAATTTGCAGGATGTTATAACAGCGTTATCTGAAAACGGGGATTTTACCGCCGATGTTTTATTTTTGGACGGCCAGAGCGCGTTCAGGCGTTCCCGTCCGTCTCAGCTTGATATAGCGCTTATAAATATGGCATCGAAAAATGGAGGCGAATTTTACGAATATTCATCCAACCTGCAGAACCGCGTTTACGAAGCTCAGATGCCGTTCAGGCGTTTCGCTCCGGATCCGGATGAGAATTCGCAGATTAGGCCGGAAATTTACAGAAGAGTCTACCGCCCGCAGCCCATGGAATCCCTTTTATATATCCGTCTTACAGGCGACAGGGCTGTCAGAATAAACGCCGTTATTACTCCGGTTATCGCCACTGTAACGACATTACGCCAGCAGTTATATTTTATTTCAGCCTTAATGCTGATCCTTGCTACAGTTCTCGCGATCATTATTGCGAAGCATATTTCCAAACCCATAGAAAAAATAAGCCATTCAGCTCTGGATTTGGCGAAAGGCCGCTATGATACGCGTTTTTCCGGGAAAGGTTTCTTTGAAATTGAAGAGTTATCTGAAACCCTAAACACTGCGGCGGCTGAACTTGGTAAAACTGAATCGCTGCGCCGTGAACTGCTTGCAAATGTATCGCATGATTTACGAACTCCATTGGCTTTAATTTACAGCAACGCGGAAATGATGTACGACTTTCCGCAGGATATAACAAAAGAGCAGGCAAAGGTAATCATGGATGAAACCAGGCGTTTGGCAAGCCTCGTAAGCGATGTGCTTGATATTTCCAAACTTGAAGCGAACATGGAACATTTAAACGCTTCCAGCTTTAATCTGACCAGTTGTCTTTACGAGACTATCGAGAGACTGCGGGAACTTTTAAAAAATCAGGATTATAAAATTGTATTCACTCATGATGCTGATGTTACAATTAACGCGGATCAGACCATGATTAACAGGGCTTTTTACAATCTTTTGATAAACGCGATTAATTACGCCGGCGCTGACCGCATTATAACAGTCGTTCAAACAGTCTCGCAGACGCGGGTAAGAATTTCTGTTATAGACAATGGCGAAGGCATCAGTGAAATTGATTTGCCTTTTATATGGGACAGATATTATAAGAGCGGCAGACCGCATAAAAGAGCCGTTACAGGCACTGGTTTGGGTTTGTCCATTGTAAAGAAAATTGTAGAACTGCATGAAGGCGAATACGGCGTTATTTCGGCGATTGACAAGGGCAGCACATTCTGGTTTGAACTTAATACATCAGAATAATTCATTGCCTTAATTCAGACAGAATTCAGACAGTTATCAAGGGCTGTTCAGGTTTTTAGCATATTACATTGTTATAATATTTATAACTGAAACAGAAAACCGGACATTTCTGAAAACAACGGTTTCCATGGATTTTCAGTTATTCAATTTTATGTTAACCGGAGGCGCTATTTGCAGAACTTTTTTAAACGGCATGAAAAAAAATATTTAATCACGCAGGATCAGGCGGCGGCTTTGCAAAACATTATTTCACAGCGCATGAATAAAGACCCGCAGTATCTGGTGCAGAATCTGTATTACGATTCAGGCAATTGGGATATTATCCGTAAATCAATTGAAAAGCCATTTTACAAGGAAAAACTGCGTTTAAGGTTATACGGCCTGTACAGTACGGATTCCCAGGCGTTCATTGAACTCAAGAAGAAATATGACGGTATAACCTATAAAAGAAGGGCAGCCGTTCCCGTAATGGAAATTAAAAACCGCAGCATAGGTGAAATTATTAATAGCTCTGATTCCCAAATCCACAGGGAAATAGCGTTTTTTCTGAAGAATAACACGGTTTCAGAAAAGGTATATATCGCGTTTAGAAGAACCGCCTATACAGGCATTAAAGAAAGCGATTTGCGCATAACTTTTGACAATGACATTCTTTTCACATTATGCCCGCGGAATAAATGTTGTTTTGACGGTTTTAATCCCGGTAATGGCAGGCGAATCCTGAAACCAAGTCAGTCACTACTGGAGATAAAAACAGCCATCTCCATGCCATTTTGGCTTGCCCGGGCGCTCAGTGAGAAAAGTATTTTCCCATCATCTTTTTCCAAGTACGGCGTCTGTTACGCAAAACATATCGCAGGCGGAAAGGATTGTTTTCAGTTTGTGAACAAAGGAGAGGAAAAGGATGCAGCTTGAATTAATTACATCCAGCCTGACAAATAACGTTCCTTCATTGCAGGGAATAATTTCATGCACATTATTTTCCCTTGTTTTCGGGCTGGCAATCGCGGCAATCTATATGTTTAAAAACAAATATTCAAGGAGCATGGCGGTTACGCTTGTACTGTTACCCGCCATTGTGCAGATTGTTATTATGCTGGTTAACGGAAATATCGGCGTAGGCATAGCTGTAGCAGGGGCGTTCTCTCTTGTGCGTTTCCGTTCAATTCCCGGAACCGCGAGGGAAATCGCGGCTATATTTTTCGCCATGGCCATTGGATTTGTAACAGGCCTTGGGTTTGTGTTTTACGCTTTTGTTTTCCTGATCCTTGTCGGCTGCGCGTCTTTGCTCATGGCTAAATTTTCCTTCGGGGAAAACGGCCATATACGCATATTAAAAATTAAAATACCGGAAAACCTGGATTATGAAGATTTATTTGACGATGTTTTTTCCAGATACACGAAAACCATAAAACTGGAAAAAGTCACGACCTGCGAGATGGGCAGCCTTTTTGAATTGACCTATACAGTGCATTTAAAATCGCCCGGTACATCCAAGTCATTTATAGATGAACTGCGCTGCAGAAACGGCAATCTAAATATTTCATTAAGCCGTAATAAAGACGGAGAGGAGTTATAAACATGAAGAATAGAGCGTTATTTTCGTTTACAGTATTGTGCCAATTAATGGCATTGACGTTTTTTTCAGGCAGCGTGTATGCCGGAGGATCGGGAGAAAATTCAGGCATCGCAAGCCTGCGTTCCGGTTTTATTAACGGCGTTTACCGCATCTCATCAGGAGGCAGGTATACATTCTCGGGAGAACACACAGGGCAGATTCTTATAGAAGCGGCCAGAAATGATGTTGTGGAACTGGTGTTTGACGGTTTAACGCTGCACAATCCTAACGGCCCCGCAATTCTCGCACCGCGATCCAGAAATGTTGAAATAATATTAAACAGCGGAACGATAAACACAATCTCAGACGGAAAACATCCCAACGATGAAACCAACGCCGCGATTTATATCCAGCATAATCTGACTTTTTCCGGTAATGGAACGTTAAACGTAAACGGAAACTACCATCACGGTATACGCACACAGGATACCCTCACTGTCAAAAGCGGCGTATATAACATAAAAGCCGCCGGGGACGCGCTTCGCGGACGCGATGCGGTCATTATTGAAAACGGATCATTTACGCTGACAGCGGGCGGCGACGGAATACAATCCAACAATGATACAAACCCGGACAGGGGTTTTATCACCATTAACGGCGGCACATTTGTTATTAACTCAGGAGATGACGGCATACAGGCGGAAAAAAATATTACTATCAATAACGGCAATATCGGAATAACAGCGAAGGATGACGGAATAACAACCAATGGATCGATTTTAATAACAGGCGGCGTTATCAATATAACAGACAGCTATGAAGGCCTGGAAGGGCTGAATGTCACCATAACGGGCGGGGACATAACCATTTTGGCAAGAGATGACGGCATTAACGCAAGAGACGGCGAAACCGTTAATATGGGATGGGGCAGGCCAATGATGCGCAGGCCTCTGAATGAAAATATATTTGTGCGCATAACAGGCGGCAATATAAATGTTCAGGCGTACAGGGACGGAATTGATTCAAACAACAATATCTTCCTGGAAGGCGGCGCGTTATACATCAGCGGCCCTTCAAGGGGAATGGAAGGAGCCATTGACTGTGACGGCGTTTTTTTAATCACCGGAGGAAAACTGGTCACGGCCGGAAGCGTGATAAATTTATCGGGACAATCCACGCAGCCCGCGCTTTTGGCTGGATTTAACCAGAATATGCCTTCAGGAGCGATAATCGAAATTCGCGACTCAGGAGGAAATTCGCTTCTTCGTTACGCGGCTAAAAACGCATTTAGTATGTCCGCTTTTACATCGCCCGATTTTACAATAGGGCAAACATACTCGCTGTTTATAAATAATGAAAAAGTAAATGACATAACGCTTAACAGTACCATTACAAATATCGGAAGTAATAACTTCAGGGGCGGATTTGATGGGGGCAGAGGCGTTCCCGGTGGGAACCGCGGAGGTAATGATGGCAACAGACGCATGATGCCGGCGCCTCCTCCCGGCAATATACCCAGACCAAGATTCTAGTGTTTTATTTTCGGACATCAGCGGCGGGGTTCGTCATTTTTCAATAATCTGATATACTCAAGTTATGGATATATGGTTTGCCACAAACAACGCGCACAAGAAAGCAGAACTTGAAGCCGTTCTTAATACCTCTTTAAAAATACCGTCTGATTACGGCATTGAATTTGATCCGGAAGAAACCGGAAAAACTTTTTTAGAAAACGCGCTTTTAAAGGCAAGAGAATTAAAAAAAATCATTGAAAGCAAAGACAAGTCAGCTTCCGGATCTCCTGTTATAGCGGATGATTCCGGATTATGCGTGGACGCGTTGGGCGGCAGGCCGGGGATATTTTCCGCGCGTTACGGAAGCGTAAACGGGAAAAAACTTTCCAGTTCAGAGCGAAATAATCTGCTGCTTGATGAACTTAAAGATAATCCCTTACGAAGCGCGCGTTTTGTCTGCTCAATGGCGCTGCTTTTGGATGATGATCGTTTTTTTATCGCGCAGGAAACTTTTGAAGGAGAAATTGTTAAAAGCATTGAATTTGCGAAGGGAGAAGGCGGATTCGGTTATGACCCTGTTCTGTATATTCCACAGCTAAAAAGAACAGTCGCGCAGCTTTCCGCTGAAGAGAAAAATATTTACAGCCACCGCGGGAAAGCGGGAAAACATATCGCGGCTTTACTGGAAAATATTATAAAATAAATTCTATTATTTTGATTTGGGAGAAAAATGTCTAAAATCAGCGCAAATACGCTTAACGATCCTCAGACTCAGGCTGTACAGGCGATTGAAGGGCCGGTGCTTATCATCGCCGGCGCCGGATCCGGAAAAACAAGGGTAATCACCTTCAGAATCGCGCACATGCTTGAAAAGGGAATTCCGCAATCGGCGATTCTGGCTCTGACATTTACAAACAAAGCCGCCAAAGAGATGGAAACGCGTGTAAAACATTTAACGCGCAGAAAACTTCAAAACCTGACTGTAAGCACATTTCATTCATTCGGTCTTAACATTATAAGGAATGAAGCTGAGCTATTGGGTTACAGAAAAAATTTTTCAATTTATGACGAGACAGATAAAATTACCCTTATTAAAGAATCACTTCGCGAGTGCAGGATGAATTTTCACAAGGTTGATCTGTTCGAGTTAAGCCAGCAGTTTTCAAAAATAAAAACCGGTCTCGCTCAGTGGTCAAATGACAGCTCCGGTATGCAGGCCGTATACGATGAATACCAGCATGCGCTAAAAATTTACAATGCTGTTGATTTTGACGATCTTTTAACCATGCCGCTTGAACTGCTGGAAAAACACGGTGAAATGGCGCAGAAATACAGGCAAAAGTACCGCTACATCATGGTGGACGAATTCCAGGATACAAGCCTTATCCAGTACCGTCTCATGAAAATTTTAACGGACGGAAGCTGCGCCAATGTATGCGTTGTCGGAGATGATGATCAGTCCATTTATTCCTGGCGCGGAGCGAACTATGAAAATATTTTATTATTTGAAAAAGATTTCCCCGGCAGGTTGGAAATTAAACTTGAACAGAACTACCGCTCAACTACGACAATACTGGATGCAGCAAACAAGGTAATTTCGCATAACACAGGCAGAAAGGTTAAAAAACTCTGGTCCGGAAAGGGCGGCGGAAAACCAATAGAGCTTTTTTATCCGGAAAATGAAACGGACGAAGCGAATTTTATCGCTTCCCGGATAAAGAATCTGATAATAATGGAAGACTGCAAATACCATGATTTCGGCGCGCTTACAAGAACAAACTCACTTGCGCGTAACATAGAGGAAGCGTTTCTGGCTGAAAATATACCGTACCGGGTGTCAGGAGGAACAAGTTTTTTCCAGCGGAAGGAAATAAAAGACATAATATCGTATATGCGCCTGATTGCAAATCAAAATGACGATGTAAGCCTTCTGCGGATAATTAACACCCCCAGAAGGGGCATCGGAAAAACAACAATCGCATCGTTAAACGAAATGGCGAGAAAGAACCGGATAAGCGTCTGGGACTCAATTTCACGCATGAATTTTGAACGCTCGCGCGGACAGCAGGGACTTTTCGGCGATCAAAGAACAATGACAGAACTGGAAGAATTCACGGCTTTTATTGAAAGTTTCAGAACGCTGATGCTGGAAAAACAGTCTGAGCAGGGCAAGCCATGGAAACTTTCCTCATGCGCGCGGACATTGGTTGACAATATTGACTATTGGGGCTACCTCGTATCCGAGCACGGCAAAGACGAAAAAAAGGCCAGATGGAAATTCAGCAACATAGAATATTTTATAAGGATGATTGAAAACTGGGAATCTGATCCTGACAATTATGACTCAGGATTGTACCCGTGGCTTAACCGCATCAGCCTGATTACAAGGGACGACGGAGAGGATGACAATGAAGGCAAGGTAAATCTTTCCACCATTCACGCCGCCAAAGGCCTTGAGTTCCCTGTTGTTTTTATCGCAGGCGCGGAAAAAGGCCTGATTCCTCATGAACGCAGCGCAAGCGGCGAAGAAAATGAAAACGACAATGAGGCCGGAAACATAGAAGAAGAACGCCGTCTTTTTTATGTGGCGATTACGCGCGCCAGGGAAAAATTAATCATTACATCCTGTAAAAAACGCCGTCACATGCAAAACACGGCAGACTGCTCCCCTTCTCCGTTTCTCGAAGAAATTCCAAAAGAGCTTATCAGGTACCATGAAAAGGAAAGCGAAGAAATTGACGAAGACACAGCGGATAAATTTATGGAACAGCTTAAATCAATTATAAAAAAATAATGTTATGCGATTTTATTATTGGTAATAATAAAAAATATTTTTATAGCGCTACTTCAGAAAAAGGCGGCGCTTCTTCCAGCACTCTCGCTATTACCCTGTGATTATCAAGCAACAGATCGGGATCGCTTTCAAGAATTGAAAACGCGTCAGCGCGGGCGCGCACCAGTTCATCCGCGTCGCGGATGGGGTTTGCGATGCCAAGGACAAGATAACCTGACTGTTCAGTTCCTGTTAACTGCCCCGGACCGCGCAGTTTTAAATCCTCTTCCGCTATTACAAAGCCGTCGTTGTTTTCAAGCATAACCTTTAACCTGACCTTTCCGTCTTCGGTTAATTCATCCGAATAGACAAGAAAACAATAAGACTGCTCTTTTCCTCGTCCCACTCGCCCTCGAAGCTGGTGCAGAGCAGAAAGCCCGAAACGCTCTGCGTGTTCGACAACCATGCATGTCGCATTTGGAACATCAACTCCTACTTCCACAACGCTTGTCGCCGCGAGAATTTTAACATCTCCCCTGCGGAAATCATTCATTGTATTTCGTTTAACGTCATCTTCAAGTTTTGAGTGGATAAGAGCGGTTTTATAAGCGGGAAACACCTCTTTCGCAAGCCTGTCCGCCATGGAAACAGCGTCCTTTAAATCATCGCCGTCTTCAATTAACGGATAGACAAAGTACGCCTGCCTTCCCTTATCAAGTTCCTTGCGGACAAAATCGTAAACTTTTTTTGCATTTGATTCTTTTGCAAGGTGAGTAATTACAGGCTTTCTTCCCGGGGGCATATCCTTAATCGTCGACACATCCATGTCGCCGAATACTGTAAGAGCCAATGTACGCGGGATCGGGGTCGCGCTCATCATAAGAAGCCCGGGATTATCGCCCTTTGACATTATAAGCGAGCGCTGTGTTACGCCAAAACGGTGCTGTTCATCTATTACAGCGAGTTTCAAATTTTTATACGCCACATCAGCGGAAAAAAGGGCGTGCGTTCCCACCGCTATGTTAACAGTCCCATTTAAAAGATTTTTTAACAGTTCCTTCCTGCCCGCCGCTTTTATGTTTCCGGTAAGAAAAGCGATCTTGACACCTAACGGTTCCAGCAATACGGCGGCGTTCTCCGCGTGCTGGCGGGCGAGAAGTTCCGTCGGCGCCATAATCGCAGCCTGACCGTTTTCCTCGATTGCGCGTAACGCCGCCATAAAGGAAACCAATGTTTTACCCGAACCTACATCCCCCTGCAAAAGCCGCGCCATCGGCGTACCGGATGCCATATCGGCGTCTATTTCCGCTGTTGCTTCGCTTTGCCCCGGTGTGAGTGAAAAAGGCAGCCTTTCAATCAGTCTTTGCTGTAACGGAGTAAAGCCCGAAACTTTATTTTTGTCAGGATCAATCCTTTTTAAACTGTGCCTTTCCGCCGCTCTCCTTCCTACCAATATTTCCAGGTAAAAAAGCTCTTCATAAATCAGGGTTTTTTTTGCCCGATCAATTTCGTCAAAGGAAGAAGGATAATGAATCGCTCTGAGCGCTTCGTTTTTTGATAATAAATTATCTCTTTCCATAATTTCTGCGGGAAGCTCATTCCCGATATTTTTTGCATATTGATCAAGAGCGGCTGGCATAAAGCGTCGGAACATCACCTGGGTAAGCCCTTCTGTAAGCGGATATACAGGCAGTATTTTGCCGAAATTGCCTGCAGAAACATCATTTTCAATTTCAAAGGAGCCGGATTGAATCTCTCCGTATTTACGGTAAAAACGCCCCCAAAGCCTGTATTTTTCGCCAGTGATTAACTGTTTTTCCAGCCACGGACGGTTAAAGCACAAAAGAGCGGCGCGCTCGCTTTCATCTTCAACATACACCTTCAGGGTTTTCATGTTCCCGTATCCAATCCATGTGCGGGAAACTACTGTTACAACCGTGTTTATTTTCGCGCTACGGTAATTGTTAAGCGAAACAAAGCGCGCGCGATCTTCCCATGCTCGCGGATAGTGAAGCAGCAGATCGCGGACACTGCGTATTCCCAAACGAGATAATTTCGGAATGACAGAAGCGCCAACGCCTTTTATGGAACTTACGGGAGCCAGAAGAGAGCGTATAAACATTTAGAAAGGCAGTCTGCTCAGTAAACCGGCGATTATGGATATGATAAATCCTCCGCCAACCCACAATACGCCGAGAGCGATAATACTGACAATCATTCCGTTAACAAGGCGCGGTGTGCGCTTGCTGAAAATAATACTGTTAATCCTGTATAATACAGGCTGCGTTACTTCATCCACCATTCTCCAAAAGTTTCCGTTTATGTCGCGATTCGTGATATGTGCAATAAGACGCAGTATGACAGCTGCAAAACAGAAAATTAATATAAATGACACTACAGGCCAGATTGATAAAAAAATTATGGAGAGCAGATTTCCAATTGTCACTTTGTCAAAACGGGCGAGCATTGAAAAAATACTCTGAACAACAGAAAGGGACGCTATTGCCAAAACAGGTGAAATATCAAAAATGCCGATGCGCAGGTTTAAAGCTTTGCGCCACCAGTCAATATACGGATCTGTTATCCTGCCAAAAAATTGAATCGTTTTGCCAGGAATTGTTTTTCCAAACCATGTGAAAATAATCCTGAAAAGAATTATTAATGAATAAATACCGGCCGCGACGCTAATAAGATTATAAATATACTGCATTATCTCCTCCATTATGCCAGGCTTCCGCCACGCATTTGATTTTTTTTATATTGTCCATTTCACTATTAATATCATTTAAATCCAGCAACTCAATTCCCGCAGCAGCGCGGATTATTTTTTCGCCGCCTGGAACCGGCACATGAATAAATACTGTGGATACTCCTGAATTATCTGCAAGATATTCACGTAACGGTAATAAATTTTCATCGCTGTCCGCCGCGTTCTCCCTTAATTTTATATGCACTTCCGCCTGTTTATGTTTTACAGCGGGCTTGACAATATCGGGTTCGGGCGGCTCCTCTCCTGCCGCAATCTTCCGCGCCGCGCTTCGGCTCAGTTGCGGGAAATCGGCGATGCTGGTTACCTTAAATCCGGGTTTATCGGGCTTTCGATCATTTTCCGGATCTATGCTTCCTTTAAGCGCTATTATTTCATCTAATTTTAAAAAGTTTCGGCACTGTTCGTATACCCTTGAAAAAAATACAATGTCTATTTCTCCTTCAAAATCCTGCAGCGTGCCGAAAGCCATTAAATTATCATTTCTGTCCTTAATTTCATTCAGGCGTTTTAAAAACCCGATAACAGTATAATTTCCTTTTTTGGCTTTAGCCGCGAAACCGCTTTTTAAATCGGCCATATAACTCCAGGTATTCCTGTATAACTCCTCTTTCTGATTTTGATCTTCAGCTTCCTTGACAGCGGTTTCAATGTTATTGCTTGTTATGCAATTTTCAGCGATAAAACTGTACTTGTCCTTGTCTTTCTGATAATCAATTTTCCCCTGCAGGATTGAAATCTTGTCTTCCTGAACAAGATTCTGGCATTTCTCCCACACGGGCGCGAAGAATGTTACATCAATCTCTCCGTTGTAGTCGGACAGAAGAGCAAAAGTCATTTTGCTGCCCTTGGCGGTAATAATGGTTTTAATATTTTTTATTATACCTACAAGAATACAATTTCCTGTTTTAAGATTTTCTGTTTGTCCCAGATTTATATTTACAGTCTTTTGCCAGATCTCCCTGTATTCATCCATGGGATGGCCTGAAAAATAAAAACCAATCAACTGTTTTTCAAGATTCAGGCGGTCTATTCGGCTCATCATGGGAAACTCTTCAAATTTAAAATCAGGCATTTCCCCGCCTGATTTCTCATCAAAAAGACTGGTCTGCCCAAACTGCCTGTCTTCTTTCTTTTTAAGGGCGTACTCCACTACCCGCTCAAGATTGCCGATAAGCGTTTCGCGCGTTATGCCAAAACTGTCAAAAGCTCCGGTCTGCGCGAGCAGTTCCATTGATTTTTTTCCAATAACTTTTATGTCAACCCTGTCCAGAAAATCAGTAACATTTTTGTATGGGCCATCCATCCTGCCCCTTACAATTTCATCCGCCGGCGTTTCTCCTACTCCTTTAATTCCCAAAAAGCCGAAAATTATTTTACCGTCTACGACTGTAAAAATTTTATCAGAATGATTGATGTCAGGCGGTTCAACCGGTATACCCATCTTTCGCGCTTCATCAATACACTGAGAGAGCTTGTTTTTGTCCGCGCTTCGTATTTCGTTTGTCAGGTTAGCCGCCATAAATTCAGCGGGAAAATTAGCCTTTAAATAAGCTGTTTGGTAAGCGATGACAGAATAGGCTGCCGCGTGGCTTTTATTAAAACCGTATCCCGCGAACGGAATTAGAAGCTCAAAAATGGAAGCCGCTTTTTCTTCAGGGTAGCCTCTTTCTTTCGCGCCTTCTATGAATTTCACTTTTTCCTTTACCATTTTTTTCATGTCTTTTTTCGACATTGCGCGGCGTAATTCATCGGCGTGTCCAAGCGTAAAACCCGCTATTATTCGCGTTACCTGCATAACCTGTTCCTGATAGACAATTACGCCGTATGTGTCCTTAAGGATTCCCTCAAGGCTTGAATCAGGATATGTAATCGGCTGCCTGCCGTTCTTTGAATCCACAAAGCGCGGAATATTCTGCATCGGCCCGGGTCTGAACATTGAATTTAACGCTATCAGATCTTCTATTGAACCAGGTTTTGTCTGTTTTAAAATATTCTGCATCCCGTCAGATTCAAACTGAAAAACTTCAAAACTGTTTCCTTCGCCAAGCATTTTAAATGTAGTTTCGTCATCCTCAGGAGCGTTTTTAACATCATAATCAGCGAACTTTCCTCCCCTGTGCCGAATCAATTCATTGGTATGTTTTATAACATCAAGTGTTTTAAGCCCCAAAAAATCCATTTTTACAAGACCGCACGGCTCAAGATAATTCATGCTGTACTGGGTCGCGACAGCTCCGTTTCTTCCGGTTTTGCTGTCATCCCTTTCCTGATAGAGCGGAACCAGATCTATTAATGGAAACTTTCCTATTACAACTCCCGCAGCGTGCAATGACGAATGACGGTTCAGCCCTTCAAGTTTCCGCGACAATTCAAACAATTCCCGGTAACGCAGGTCGTTTTCAAGCTCGCGCAGCTTCGGCTCTCCGTCGATTGCCTTTTGTAAATTTATTTTAGGATCCTTTGGAATTAATTTGGTAATCATGTTTGATTCCGGAATTGAAATTCCCAAAGAGCGCGCGACATCTTTTATGACAGCCTTCGCGCCCAGTGTGCCGAAGGTGATGATCTGCCCTACCCTCTCTTTTCCGTATTTTTCCGTAACATAATTTATAACATCTTCTCTGCCTTCGTTCGCGAAATCAATGTCAAAATCCGGCATGGAAATGCGTTCAGGATTCAGGAAACGCTCAAAAAGCAGGCTGTATTTAAGAGGATCTATGTCTGTTATGCGCAATGAGTACGCGACAATGGAACCAGCGCCCGATCCGCGCCCAGGCCCCACAGGAATACCGTGCTCTCTGGCGTAATTGACAAAATCAGACACAATCAGAAAGTAGCCCGTAAAACCCATGGATATAATTATTTCAAGCTCATATTCTGCGCGCTTTTTAATATCTTCCCATTTTGCGCCATTATTCCCATCCGCATTCATCGCATAACGCTTTTCAAGACCCTGCATCGTAATGTGTTTTAAATAGTTATCTATATTGTCAAAACCCTGCGGAAGTTTAAAATCAGGCAGATACTGCGACACCTCCTTCCTTCTGTCAGGGACATCCGTGTCGCAGCGGCGCGCGATGCGAACAGTGTTTTCAATGGCTTCAGGATACTCGCTGAAAAGTTCAAGCATTTCATCGCCAGATTTAAAATAAAATTGATCTCCGTAATATTTTTTCCTTCTTTCCTCCGTTCTTACCTTGCCTGTTCCAATGCAGAGAAGAATATCATGTGCGACATAATCATCCCTGTTAAGGTAATGAACATCGTTTGTAGCGACAAGGGGTATGCCTGTATTACGGGAAATTTTTACAACAATTTCATTTATTTCTTTTTGCGATAAATCCGCTCCCTGCAAAGCGCCTGAGGGAATTCCGTGATCCATTATTTCAAGGTAAAAGTTAGGATTGCCGTCAGCATCGTATCCAAAAACATCGCGGTAATAAAGAGCCTTTTTTTCCGCTTCAGAAATTTTTCCCGCCTGAATTAATCGCGGAATCTCGCCTGAAGCGCAGGCGGAAAGCGCGATAAGTCCTTCATGAAACATAGACAAAATTTCTTCGTCAATTCTGGGACGGTAATAAAAACCCTCCGTATAGGCAAGGGAACAGAGTTTTACAAGATTAAAGTATCCCTTCCGGCTGGCAGCCAAAAGCACAAGATGGAAATATTTATTCTCATGTTCCGTCCCCTTTTTATCAAAACGGGAACCCGGCGAAACATAGACTTCACAGCCAATAATCGCTTTTACAGGTTTTTTTTGCTCCTGATTTGATTCCTCCCCCTCTTTTTTTTCCGCTTTTGCAAAATTCCCCGTTTCATTGCAGGACGCAATAAATTCCATTGCGCCGAACAAATTACCGTGGTCCGTCAGCGCAAGATGCGACATATTCAGTTCCTGCGCCCTGTTTACAAGCGACTTCACCGAAACAGCGGCATCCGCCAGTGAATAATCGGAATGAACATGCAGGTGAATAAAATCAGTCATGCTGAAGAATTTTACATATAAATAAAAGTTAACACAAGAGTTCATTGTGTAATGCCCGCCCGAACTGAAAACAGAAGAAGAAATTGAAGGTTTTATCGAAGCATCTATTGAAGAAGCGAAAAACGATACCGATCCCAAATACCTTATCCACGCGCTTGAAACAGCCGCCCGCGCCTGCGGTATGCTGAAAACAGCCAATGAAGCGGATGTTGATCGCGCAAGTCTTTACCGTATTCTATCAGGTGAAACCGATCCAAGAGCCAGCACTCTCGCAAAAATTGCCAATGTTCTTGGTTATCGTCTAACGCTTGTCAAAAAAACTGAAGACCGGTTTGAGTGACTGACAACGCGCGTTGCCTATAGAAAATAAAAAATAATTAAGGCAGAAAACTTAACCTTCTTGCATCAAGTTAAATTTTCTCACTTCTCTCTTCACTTTTCATTGATAATAAACCTAATTTCGGACGACACGGAAACCAAGGCCGCTGCCCCGGTCAGTCGGATTGCTGTTGTTCCGGTGCGCAGAACGGCCGAAAGCGGCAAAATTGCCCCAGCTCCCGCCGCGAATCACACGGCCAAACCCGTCGAACTCAAGCTTCGCAGAAGCGCCATGCGGATCTGTTTGCGCTCCGCTTGGGTATGTTCCATACCAGTCCCAACACCATTCCCATACATTTCCGCTCATATCGAATATTCCTAAACTGTTGGGCGCTCTCGTCCCTACCGGCTTAGTACTATTTCCGCTGTTACCGTCGTACCAGGCTACCGTCTCTACGCTGTTACTGCCGGAATATTCTGTTAACAGCATTGTTGTATTTCCGCCTTTGGCGGTATATTCCCATTCAGCCTCTGTAGGTAACCGGTAACCATTGGCATTCCAGTTGCATATTATATTATCTTCTGAACCGCTGTATACCGGTATCAATCCTTCTCTCTGGCTTCGCCTGTTACAGTATTCTATCGCTTCATGCCAGTTTACATAATACATGGGATAGTTATCTCCTTCTCCATATATCGACCATGTTCTGTCTATCATATCACGCTGCTGTCTTACTGTTGTTCCCATTATTTCATACCATTCTTTCTGTGTGACAGGATATTTACTCATATTAAAACTTTTTAATGTTACCTGCCTCACTGGTCTTTCATCATCATTACCGCCTGATACTGTTCCCATCTGGAATGTACCGCCTTCCACGCGCACAAAATTATCTGGTATACTACTTTCTGTTTTTTTTGAAAGCTGCTCTGTATTGTTATTAACTACTTGCCCTCTGCCTGCGGTTTCAGCACCGCCAGACCTGCCTCCTTCCAGTAAACTTAACACACGGCGGTCAGCGGAAATGTCCGCCCTGTACTGTACAGCGACAGCGGCAGTCTGCACATTCAATACACGTATCACTATACGATAATCCCCGCCGATTTCTGTTAGTGAACCGGATACGATAAATTGCGCTCCCAGCATCCGCCCCAATTCCTGCATTGAGTCGTCCCCTACATCACCGGAAAACTGAAATTCAAATTCACTGCGTATAAGGTCCACTTCCTTGCGGTCAACAACAATCATCTTACCGCTGTCAAGCAGGTTTGCCGTTAATTCGTCCAGCACATAAACAGAAAAACGGTCAGAAGGTGAGCTGAAATTTAACAATGCTATTTTTGTCTTTGCTTCAATCCGTTCATCAATTTGTTTTGCTGCCTCTGCAATAGCCTGATCCAGCGTTATACCGCCTGAACTATCCGCCGGTTTTGAGATACAGCCGGTCACCAATAGCCCAATTACTGCAATTATCCATAAAGAGTTTTTAATCATAAAATATACCTTTATAAAGATTATACCGCTTTATTATTATTGTTTTAATATTTAATAAAACTATCAGTATTAGAAATATTTGCTAATAAAATTAGCGTTAAAGCATTTATATAAGTTTAAAATCTTTCGCTACCACGCATAACTCCCGGTTCCAGCGCGGGCCGTTCAGGTATTGGCGGCGGGTGTCTATATCCTCTATACGGCTGGCGCGGCGCTGAAGGCGTTTGAACGCCATGCTTACCGCAGTGCTCATGTCCACATGATTTGCGCCTGTTTGTTCAAGGATACGGTACTTGGCGTAATAATAAAAAGTATCCCACAGATCCATTTCGCACAGGCGCTCTTCACGCAGAAGCTGTTCTATGTCAACTAACGCTTTCTGGCCGTCTTCTTCTGACATGCAGCTGAGGGCAAGAGAGCGGAAAATGCAAATCATTCGATCCTGAATTTCACCCTGCGAAAAATACAGGTGTTCGCACTGGGTAAAACCGCTGCGCCAGTCCGGGCGTTCTGTGTATAAATACTGATCTCCTGAAAACGGATTTACAAGCGCGCGGGAAAGTCTTACCGTTTTTTCATAATCGCCGGCAAGATAGGACGCTTCAATCTCAAAAAGATCGGCGTCAAAATTCGCGGGTTCGGGTTTTGGAATCGCCTGATCCAGATAATAAATCTGCGATCTGTATATCCAGGCGGCAAGCAGACTGTCCTTTTCTTCGGAAATGCTGCCGTATGGATCTTTTCTGAGCGCTTCGAAAATATCGTGGGCCTTGCGGTAATAGCCAAGCTCAAAATTTATTCTTCCATGCAGAAAACGCGAACGATCCGCCCACTCGGCGCAGCCTGCTGAAAGCGACTGTTCAATTGATTTTTGCGCAAGACGCTGCGCCTTGTGCATATCGCCGTATAAAACCTGAGCCGCCGCCGCGTAATAGGCAGATATTCCCATCTCATGGTAATTGCCTATCTTCTCCGCGTTTACCAGCGCGAAATTCAGGTATTCAATTGTCTCCGCAATCTGATGTTTGGAAAGGCTGACAAGCGAAAACAGGCGGTATGCCTGCGGAAGACAGAAAGTATTTTTATTCTGTCCCTGCAAAATAGCTTCTTTTGCCTTGGCGAACGCTGTTTTCATATCGCGTTTGGCAAGATAGTAGCCGCAATGATTTACAATTATCTGCGCGTTCAGAACAGGCAATGCCTCAAATTTAGAAAATTTAACAGGCTCCTGGAAAATTTCATTTATTTCATTTTCATATCCCGTATGAAGTGCGTTGGAAGTTTTATATATATAGCGGATTGCGTCGGCTTTTTGTTCTGAAAACAGTTCTTCCAGCAATCCGCATCTTGCCGCCTGTTCAAGACCTGTAACAGTGCCGTTAATAATATCCGAAGAAATTGATTTTAAAAGCAGAAGATTATCAATATGCCTCGTGCCGTCAAGACCCGCTATAATTGTCAGCAGACGGAAACAGGGATTAATGTTCCGCCTGACAGCCCAGTTTAAAAGACGCCCGCAAACTGAATTCTTTATGCTGACAGCTTTTTCGCCAAGTATGCTGAAGGCCCGATCTTCAAGGTTTCTGTTGAGCAGCCTTGGCTCATGGGGATTATCAATTACACCCAATGTATGAAGTATAAAAAAAGCCCGCGAAATCATTACGGTATTTTTTTCATCTTCTTCAAAAAGTTTCTGGAAAAGTTCAGGCGAAAAATACCGGCCGTAAAGGGCTATCGCGTAAACAATCTCCCAAAGTTCAATTGAAAGCCTGGGATATAAAAGTTTTTGATCGTCAGGTTTGATATTTACCACGCCGCTAAAAACAGCCTGCCACTGCTGCAGCTTTTTTTCCTGAATGTCGTCTTCAGAAGTTCCCAGAATCAGTAATCTGTTTCTTTCCCTTATGTCAACTTCAGCAAGAGATTCCAACAGTAATTCTGTTACCATCTTTCCGGCGAGATTAATATTTTCCAGCACCAGAACCGGAGTGCGCTTTTTTTTGCGCGCGGCGATAAAATAAAATTCCAGAAGCAGGGATAAAAAACGCTTTATATTGCGGACAGTATAATCAGAAACCTCATCCCTTATGCGGTCGCGGAAAAGCGATTCCCAGAGGGAATTAATATCATTGGCGGGCGCGTTGGAAAGTGAGCGGATGCTCGGCGACCACGCGTCAATTAACGCGCCAAGTCCTACGCTGTCGAAGCAAATTGTTAATGCTGGAAAATCACCGTTTAATTTTTTACAGTAACTGTGTAAACCGCTGTGTATCTGTAAATAAACCTTCCCCAGAATTAATATATTTTTTTCATGTTCCAATGCGAGAATTCTGATTATGTCATTTTTGGAATTCTGATTATAATACTCAACCTGTTTAAAAACCTTCAGCTCACTAATTCTGAAAAAACTTCCCGAGCCGTACTTGTGGGTGTTTTTATCATTCTGCCATTGCGATGGCCTTTCAAAAACCGCGTAGGGTATAAATCTTCTTACAGCCTGGCTGTCCAAAAAAATACCGCCGCAATTCGCGAGAAACCGGCAGAGCAGTTCAGGAGAATCAGGATTTTTTTGGGTAATAACAAGCGAATAACCGAAAAATTCCTTTGAGGCGTCCATATTCTTTTTCAGATTTTCAATTAAAATGTAAATATCCAGCCAGAAGCCGATGGTATTTTCATTAAAAACAGCGCTGATTACCGATCTCCCGGATGTAATTTTCCCGCCTGCATCTATTATGGCGCGGGTCAGTATTTCATCATTTTTTCGCACATTATCAGGCCGTGTCCGGCGCAATTGCGACTTGAATTTAAGAAAAAAGAACAAATTAATCATATTAATATATATTATCGGCAAAAAATATCCCTTTATATTGAAGTAATTATTTGTATAATATTTATATATGAACAATACGCCAATGGCAAACCGTATACATATAGCTTTTTTCGGGCGGCGCAACGCGGGGAAATCCAGTCTGGTGAACGCAGTTACAGGTCAAAATCTTGCAATTGTCAGCGATGTAAAAGGCACTACTACAGATCCTGTTTACAAGTCGATGGAACTGCTCCCGCTCGGACCTGTTGTTATTATTGACACACCGGGTTTTGATGATGAAGGCGAACTGGGAGAGCTCAGGGTAAACAAGGCAAAGCAGGTTTTGAATAAAACCGACGCTGCGGTTCTTGTTTTGGAACCTCAATTGAATGAAGACCTCTCTCCTGATCTGCCTTCGGATTCATCACTTTCCGCGTCAGAAGCAGAGCTGGTCAGTATTTTTTTGGCTAAAAAGATTCCTTTTATAATAGTAATTAATAAAAGCGATCTTTGTAAAACAGATTCTGTTAATTTGGCTGACATCAGGCTCTCTTTACCAGGTGAAATTCTGCCCGTAAGCGCCAAAACAGGCTATAATATCAATTTACTAAAAGAAAAGATTGCCGTTCTTGCTTCATGTGAGGAGCCGCAAACGCGTCTTGTAGCGGATCTTATCCGCGCAAATGATTTTATCGTTTTAGTAATTCCAATTGACAAAGCCGCTCCCAAGGGGCGGTTAATCCTTCCCCAGCAGCAGATGATACGCGACATACTGGAAGCGGGCGCTGTCGCAATTACGACAAAGGAAAGCGAACTGGGTGAAACTCTCGCAAACCTTGGCAGAAAACCAGCTCTTGTAATAACTGACAGCCAGGTGTTCGCGCAGGTATCCGCTGTTGTGCCGCCTGAAATTCCGCTTACATCATTCTCCATTTTATTCGCGCGTTATAAGGGTTTCCTGCAAACCGCTGTTCGCGGCGTTGAGGCTTTGGACAGTATAAAGGACGGAAGCAGGATTCTAATCTGCGAAGGCTGTACGCATCACCGCCAGTGCGACGATATAGGAACTGTTAAAATACCCCGCTTAATCAGAAATTATTCAGGAACAGAACCGGATTTCAGTTTTTGTTCAGGCGGCGATTTTCCGGATGATCTTAAACAATACAAGTTGATTATTCACTGCGGATCGTGTATGCTTAACGGACGCGAAATGCACTGCCGCCGCCTGCAGGCCGAAGAGCAGAATATTCCATTTACAAATTACGGTATAACAATTGCCCATATTCAGGGAATACTCAAACGAAGCGTTGAAATGATTGTTAAATGAGGAATGAGGAACCAGAAATGAGCGAAGAAACTGAAAATTTTATTAATCAGAAATATATTGAGGATTTGCTTGCCGGGGCTGAATTTGCGGATGACGCTTCCATAAGCGCGGCTCTGGACAGGGCGGAAAAAGGCGCTTCCCTTGAGCATGGTGAAATCGCATCTTTATTGAAAACAAGTAATCCCGCGCATATTAAAAGAATTTTTGATATAGCAGGCAGGATAAAAAGGCGGATTTACGGGAACAGAATAGTAATGTTCGCGCCGTTATATGTCAGCGATTATTGCGTAAATAAATGCGCGTACTGCAGCTTTAACTGTAAACACGATTTCCGCCGGAGCAAGCTCACAATGGATGAGTTACGCGAAGAGGTAAAAATTCTTGAAATGATGGGACACAAGCGGCTGGCACTGGAAGCCGGCGAAGAAGATGCATTATGTTCCATTGATTACATTCTTGAGTGCATTAAAACAATTTATGATATGAAATTCGGGAACGGCGAAATTAGGCGTGTAAACGTGAATATCGCGGCTACTACGACTGAAAATTACCGCAAGCTGAAGAGCGCAAACATTGGCACATATATACTATTTCAGGAAACATACCACGAACCAACTTACAGCCGTGTTCATCACAGCGGTCCCAAAAAGGATTTTCTGTGGCACCTTAACGCGTTTGACCGCGCGCAGGACGCGGGAATTGACGATGTAGGCGGCGGAGTTCTTTTTGGACTGGGCGATCCTTATTTTGACGTTATGGGATTGCTGCTCCACAATGAGCATCTGGAAAAAAAATACAATGCCGGTTTTCACACAATTTCAGTTCCGCGCCTGTGCCAGGCGTCCGGAATGGATATAAATGATTTTCCCAATCTTGTAAACGATGATACATTCGCGAAAATAGTAGCGGTAATCCGCATCGCGGTTCCCTTTACAGGAATGATTTTGTCAACAAGGGAAAATCACGACATGAGGAAAAAAATTTTACAGCTTGGCATATCACAGATCAGCGCAGGTTCCAGCACTGAAGTGGGCGGTTACGCGAAACGCAAACGCAATGAAATCGCCAACCCTCAATTCCTTGTAAATGATGAAAGGAGCGCGGTTTCAATCATATCAGAGCTGATGGATGACGGTTATATTCCAAGTTTCTGCACCGCATGTTACCGCGGAGGCAGAACCGGCGACCGCTTCATGTCGCTCGCGAAATCGGGCCAGATCGGAAATGTCTGTCTTCCCAATGCCCTTATGACCCTGTGCGAATACTCCATGGATTACGGCGATGATGCATTCAGGGAAAAAACTTCCGAAATTATCGAAAAAGAAATCATGCAGATTTCAAATGAAACTATCAGAAAGAAAACCATCGAGAGTATGGAAAAAATCCGATCAGGGGCGGGACGGGATTTTTATGTTTAAACACTGAATCAAAATTTATATCATTTATATACAGGTATAGAAATCAAATCTTATTTTTTATATAATCTAGCCAGCATTACAGGAGTAATTATGTACAGAAAAAAAAAATTAAAAATAGCATTATTCACATTTATGGTGATTGCAATTGCCATGTTCACAACATGCGCTCGCCAGGAAAAAACAGGCAAAGCGTCAGAACTACGTTTTGGGTTTACTACTGAACCTTCAACATTTGATCCTTTAAACCCCGCGAATACGGCGGACGGCAGAAGCATTCTCTTCAATGTTTTTGAAGGGCTGGTAAAACCGGACGCAGAAGGAAAGCTGCTGCCATGTATTGCAGAATCATGGACAACCGCGCAGGACGGTCTTGTTTACAATTTCAATCTCAGGGAAAATGTCCGCTTTCACGATAATACGATTTTAAATTCCGCCGATGTAAAATTCAGTCTGGACACCGCGGCAGCCAATGGTTTTAACGGTTTGTCAAATATAGCAGAAGTTTCCATAACGGGAGACAGACAGGTAAGCGTTATCCTGAAATCGCCTGATCCTGAGTTTCTCCCCTACATGACAGTCGGAATTGTAAAAGCAGGAAACACAGATCGCGAGAAAAATATTACCGGCACAGGACCGTATTTTATCGAAAGTTACTCAATACAGCAGAATATTATAATGAAAAAATTCAGCAATTATTGGCAGAGCGGTTTGCCCTATCTTGATAAAATATCAATTGTATTATTCGCCAATTATGATTCGCTTCTTGTCTCATTAAGAAGCGGCGGCATTGACGGCTCATTTATAACAGGAGCGATGGCCGCCAGTCTTGAAAGCGGGCAATTTAACATTTTTAACAATAATTCAGCGGCTGTGCATCTGCTGGCGCTTAACAACGCGGCTCCTCCTCTAAATGATATAAGGGTGCGCCGCGCCCTTAATTACGGTATTGATATAAAAGGAATAATTGACTCCGCGTTTTTCGGAGCCGGCGCTCCTTCTGGAAGCCCCATAATTCCGGGATTAACGGAATATTACGAAGATGATTTAAGCTATCCTTATGATCCCGATACTGCGCGTTCCCTGCTCGCGCAAGCCGGATATAATGAAGGACATAAACTATCTTTGGAAATTACAGTGCCTTCCAATTTCACAATGCACGTTGATACCGCTCAGGTAATTGAAAACCAGCTTTCCGCAATCGGAGCAGATGTAAAAATAAAACTGGTAGACTGGGCGACATGGTTATCCGATGTATATTTCGGCAGGCAGTATCAGGCGACAATTATTTCCCTTGACAGCCCCAATGTCTCGCCGAGGAGTTTTCTGACGCGTTATCTCTCAACAAACGGCAGTAATTTTATTAATTTCAGCAGCGCGGATTTTGATAATGCATACAATTCAGCTCTTACAGAAAATGATCACGCACGGCGGGTCAGGCTTTACAGGGAAGCCCAGCGGATAATTGCAGATAACGCAGCCAGCGTTTATATACAGGATATTCTTTACTTTATAGCCCTGCGCGCAGGCGCATTCGGCGGCGTCCTGAACTATCCGTTATACGTCATTGATTTTGCATCCATTTACGGGACAGACTGAAATTGAATTATATATTGAAACGCGTACTGGCAGCATTAATTACAATGTTCCTGGTTTCAATATTTTGTTTTCTCGCTTTCAGCTTTATCCGCGGAGATCCCGCGAGCTTAAAGGGCGGAATTGATGTTTCCCCTGAGCAGTTGGAAATACTGCGTGAGGAAATGGGATTAAACCGCGGAATATTTTTACGTTTTTTTGACTGGTTATTCCGTTTTCTTTCCGGAAATCCCGGAAATTCCCTTTATTTCCGCGGAGAAACTATTTCCGCGATAGTTCAGGAACGCCTTCCCGTAAGCATTACGCTTGCTTTGCTTTCCCTTGTTTTAATACTTTTTATTTCAATACCGGTTTCGCTTTTTACGGTTAAAAGGGAAGGCGGTTTATTGGACAGGATAATAAATATTCTGACAGCCGCCGGCATTAGTACGCCAGGTTTTTTTTTGGGACTTCTCTTTATTTTTATTTTTGGTTTTACAGCAAAACTTTTTATACCCGGGAATTTTATTGATTACAGGGAAAATTTCACCGGTTTTCTGGGCTGCCTTTTTTTTCCCGCCCTTGCAATCGCGTTACCAAACTCCGCTGTTATGATAAAATTTTTAAGAGGCTCTCTCTTTCAGGAATTTAAAAGTGATTATGCCAGAACAGCCAGAAGCAAGGGAGCGGCCAGAAATTATATCCTTCGCTGTCATGTTTTTAAAAACGCAATGATTCCCGCCATTACGGTATTTGGCATGATAATCGCCGAAGTATTCTCGGGCAGCATCGTCATTGAACAGGTTTTTACAATTCCCGGCATTGGAAGGCTTCTGATAACAGCCATTGGTTCAAGAGATTATCCTTTGATTCAGGCCTTAATGGTTTACATCGCTTTTTTGGTTGTCGCCGCCAACACTCTCGCTGATATTTTTATAATGATAATCGATCCCAGAATAAGGCCGCCGGGCGGGGAAATAAAATGAAAATAAACACGGAGCTGAAGTTAGGCGCAATTTTAGGCATTTTCATTTTAACAATTTCTCTTGTAAGTTTTTTTTGGGTTCCGTTTGATTACAACAGTATGAACTACAATGACCGCCTTCTGCCTCCGGATACAAATCATCTTTTTGGCACTGATAATTTCGGAAGGGATGTTTTCTCGCGCATTATGGCAGGCGGCAGAAATTCCATACTTCTTGCCGTATGCACTGTCGGGGGAGCGGCCGCCTGCGGCTGTTTACTCGGGCTTTTGGCCGGGTATCTGGGAGGAATAACAGGCGAGATTATCATGAGAATTATGGACACCATAAGTTCCTTTCCGGGAATTGTTCTTGCGCTTCTTTTTGCCGCCGTTATGGATAACAGCCGGTTTTCGCTTTTTATCGCCCTATTAATACTTTTTACGCCAAGTTACACCCGCATTATGCGAACAGGCGCGATGCAGTATAAACCGTCCGCCTTTGTACAGGCCGAACGGATAATGGGCGTGGGTTTCTTTCGCATAACGTTTATCCATATACTGCCCAATATCGCGCCGTCATTGCTTTCGGCGTCTGTACTGGGGCTTTCAAACGCGATCCTCGCGGAATCCGCCATGAGCTACCTTGGCCTGGGCATTCAGCCTCCTGTCCCTTCATGGGGACGAATGTTATACGAAGCGCAAAGCTGGTTCTTTAACGCGCCGTGGTACGCTCTATCTCCTGGATTTTTTATCATGATTACCGTAATCGCGTTTCACCTGCTGGGCGAAGGCATCCGCCATAAATTCGGAGGGCAGCGTGACTCACCTGCTTGAAGTTCGCGGCCTTACAGCCGCCGTGAACAGAAACGGTAAATTTTTAAAAGTGTTAGACGACATTAATTTCTCTGTTTATGAAGGAGAAATAATGGCTCTTTTAGGCGAATCAGGCTGCGGAAAGAGTTTGACAGCTCTGTCCATTGCGGGTCTTCTGCCAACAGCAGTAAAAATACTCTCAGGCGAAATTATTTACAGCAATCAGAATCTTGTTACATTAAATGAAAAAAGATTAAACCGTATCAGGGGAAGTGAAATCACAATGATATTTCAGGAGACAAGACAATCGCTAAACCCTTTATTAAAAGCCGGCAGACAGATTACGGAAAGTTTGGAACTGTCGGTTATAAACAAAGAACAAATAAAAAATAGAAAAGAACAAAAAACAAGGAATAAAGAGTTAGCGCTTGAAATGCTTGAAACACTTGGTTTTGAACAAGCGCAAAAAATTTTTGATTCTTATCCTCACCAATTATCGGGGGGGATGTGCCAGAGAGTGATGACAGCTATCGCGGCGATTACAAAGCCCAGGCTTCTGTTAGCTGACGAGCCATCAAGTTCCGCAGATGATGAAAGCCGGGAGAAAATCCTTTCGCTGCTGCTGGACATGAACCGTAAATTTAAAACATCTGTCCTTGTTATTTCACATGATCTTTCTGTAATCGGAAGATATTGCAGCCGTTTTATAATCATGTATGCCGGAAAAATAGTTGAGGAAGGCCCGCTTGAAATGCAAGAACTCCGCTCTCCCCTGCATCCATATACAAAGGCGCTGATAAACGCGATACCAGGAAAAGACAAACGGGGTAAACCGCTTGAAAATATCTCAGGAAAGATTCCATCAATCGAAGACCGTTTCAGCGGCTGCCCCTTCGCTCCCCGATGCCCGAAAGCGCAAAATGTCTGCAAAGAAACCTTTCCGCCTGTCAGATCAATTGATAACAGAAAGGTATTCTGCTATTTTCCGGAATTGTGATTTGTAAATGAGAACTCATTCTCTTTTCCCATACTGTTTCACATTTATCAGAGCGTAAAAATAAGTAATGTAGAAAAAAAAATAAATTAATACTAGTATTATTGTATGGAATCCGCAGTTTTACTTTCAATACAGAATGTCTCAAATTACTACATCAGCGGACAAATGCCTTTTGGAAAAAAGGAAAGTAAAAAAGTTTTAAATAATATAAATCTGCAGTTGAATAAAGGAGAAATATTTGGTTTAGCAGGCAAATCAGGATGCGGTAAAACAACGCTCGCCAGGTGTATTCTGGGGCTTATTGAATATGAAGGGAAAATTATTATCTGCGGACAGAAAGGGGAAAAAGCGGCGCACAGAATTCAAATGGTGTTTCAGGAGCCAGGCGCTTCCCTTAATCCATGTAAAAAAACCGGCTGGCTGGTAGAAGAGCCTCTGGTCATTCATAAGACCGGAACAAAGCTGGAGCGTATGCGGCAAACTGATGAAATGCTGCTTCGGGTCGGGCTTGATCCTTCCTATAAATCACGGAGCGTACATGAACTGTCAGGCGGCCAAAAACAGCGCGTCTGTATCGCCAGGGCCCTTATGATGAAACCCCGTCTTTTAATCGCGGATGAAGCAATCAGTTCCCTTGACGTTTCAGCCGGAGCGCAGATACTCAACCTGTTCCATGAGCTGCATGAAAACCACGGACTGGATATCCTTTTCATTTCGCATAACAAAAACGCTGTTGAGTATCTGTGCGACAGAATCGCGGTAATGCGCGACGGAAGGATTGAAGATGATAATAAAACACCCTAAAACCAAAGTTTGGTTATTGCCCTGATGTATATTTTATGGAAATAGTGTATAAAGAAATCCAGGAGTAATACAATGAAAAACAGGTTAATCAATTGTATTTTTATTACGGTAATACTTGCGCTTTTATCAGGCGGCTGCGCTTCCGGCCCGGAAAACGCTGAATCAAGAGGAATTACAGGCAATACTTCAGGCGAAACCGCCGCGGCAATATCAGTCGAAACAACGGACACGCCTGTAAAAGATGACAGTCCGTCCGCAAACGCAGAAATTCTATACGAACCGGATGAGTTAGGGTTTACCGGAGCATGGTCATTCAATGATGAATTTTACGGGTACATTTTTGACGGTTCAAATGTAAAACTGTTTAATGAAGCATCAGTTGAAACCGGGAATTTTACCTATACTGATACAACTGTTACATTTTCATTCGCGGACAGGAAATATACAATGGAATATACTTTGTCCCTGACTGAGCTTAACTTAACCATAATGCCGCCTGTTTCTTCAGATGATAATATACGATCCGGGACGCTGCATAAACTCAGAAAGCCCGTAATAACCGAAGTAACAGTAACAGAAGGAAACACGCTCACGCAAAAATTACAGTGGCTCAGAAACAACGCAATAAGCTATACTGCCTATACCCTGGAAGCGTCCGCAGATGAAACGCTTACAGCTCAGGAATTGAAATATGCCGCAGTAGACGTAAAAATTATTTTAAAGGGATTAGGCGATGAAAGGATTATAACCATTTCAGGCGACGCTCCGCTCTTTTCATTTTGGTGGAATGTAACTTTAAATCTGGAAGAAAATATTACATTGCGCGGAAGCCGGAATGAAAGCAATAAATATCTTGTATTAATAAATGAAGGCGGCGTTCTTGTTATGAACGACGGAGTAAAAATTACAGGCCATAACGGCGGCGGCGTTAGCTGCTACGGAATATTCTATATGAACGGCGGGGAAATTTCAGGCAATACCAGCCGGGCCGGTGCCGGAGTAAACCTTACAGGAGCAAACGCGGCTTTTACAATGAACAATGGTAAAATATCAGACAATATCGGGGCAGGTGTGCGGGTTTCAGAAAACGCCGCGTTTACCATGTCTGACGGCGAACTCTCCAGAAATGACGGCGCAGGGGTAAGTGCGAACATATCAGGCAATAACAGAATTGTTTTATATAACGGAAATATTTTCGGCAATCTTATAGGAGTGTCTATTTTCGGCGGAACTTTAACCATGTTCGGCGGAGAAATTTACGGTAACAGATCAACATACCCGTCCGAAGGCGCGGGAGTAAATGTTACAGGCGGCACTTTCCGCCTTATTACAGGCACAATCTACGGAACCAACGAGACCAATGTGTCTCTCAGAAATACAGCCACAAACAGCAATGTAAACAGAACAATGGCTGTTTTATCCATTGGTAACAGAGGCCAGGTCGAACGGGGAATCTTTGTTAATGGATTGTGGCAGAGCAGGGGTAGATTAACAAACACCAGTAACACCATCAGGGCGGTAGACGGAATAGTAAGGTAAGAAGTATTCTGCTAATGTCCGCCAAGCGATGCGAGAATATCAGTCGCTTTCGGCGGGCAGCCTTTAACAAAGGATTTAAAGCCCTGTGTGCAATTGCCTATTCCTAAACCTTCGCAGCTTTTTCCCCTGAAGCCCTGCCCGATATAAATTTTTCTGCCGCCGACTGAACATGAGCCGTTACGGTGCAATGCGTATATAAGCGCGGCGTAACAAACAGAGCAGGCAGAATCATCTGTTATTAAATTTTTGTATTGATCCGCAATCCGGCTGCTTTTCAGCTTCTTTAATGATTTAAGGTTAGAGTTTAACTCAATTACTTCTGTTTTTTGCGAATAATATTCACCTAACCCCAGTTGTCTGCCATGGGACAGGTACCCTATATCATCCGGCTTAAACCCAATCAGCTCGGCGCAATACGAATCGACCAATAGCGGGTTTAAACCCGCGATGATGCGGTTGGCTTCTACCGGAGTTCCTCCCTCCTCAAAACTTAAATCGCCGCAGATGCCGTCAACAACACAGTAACCTGTTTTCAATAACGCGTTTAGCTCTGCGACAGGCTTATGCAGTCCAAGAGTATGGAAGCGCCTCATTTCATCTTTCGGCATACAGCCTTTTAAATTTTTCATGCAGCATGTTAAGCGCGTCTGGCTGTGAGCCTTCAATACCGGCGCGTTTATCAATAAATCCGTGTTCAAAGCTGTTTCACATATCCTGATGCCATAATCTTTATAACGGAGGGTGATATATTTATCATCATTTAAATCGATCAGGGGAACGCCGTATTTTTTCTGCAGCTCTTCGTATCCGCATGTTTTAAACGCTTTTTTTGTACTGTGTCCGGCAGATGAATTTTCAATTATATTGATTTTTTTTATTCCGAAATCCTTTAAAAAGATGATAATGCCTTCAATGACTTCAGGATGCGTTGTCCCTCCGTCGCCCGGCGGCCTTTCATTCACCAGATTCGGTTTGATGGAAACCGATAAATCATTTTTTAAATATTTTTTAATATCAGAAGAAATCAGGGCGTCATAAGCGGTTTTAACTATATCCTTGCCGTAGTTTACAACAATCATTTTTCTAGTTCCTGAAACCGCGTATCACAGCGGGAAAACATTTTCCCCTGCCTTTGAAAATCTCACGGAATGTAACGTTAAGCGACATTATCTGAGAGCCTCCCAGGGACCGCATCGCTTACAGGCTCCTTAAAATTCTTTCTGCGTCAGCCCTGCCTGAATAATTCGGATTGCGGTTTAAAAGATCCTGCAGATAACGTCTTGCGTCACTGCTTCTTCCCAGACTTACGCAGGTCATCCCGAGTTCATACATGGCGTCCCAGTTGTCAGGCGTCATGCGCAGAAGCGATGTGTAGGATGAGAGCGCTTTGTCAAGTTCCCCAGCGCCCGCATAAGTGCGCGCGAGATTAAAAACCACCGTAGGATCATTCTGTCTGACAGCTAACGCGCGCTCGTAGTGAACAATGCTGTATGACCAGTTTTCTTTTTTCGCGTAAACGGCGCCAAGATTGTTGTTTACTTCAAAGTTGGAGGATTCTATTGCATACGCTTCATTCAGATAACGTAGCGATTCATCATAATTTGCGGCCGTGAGGTAAAGGCTTCCAAGATTGATCCTTGGGCGAATATACTTTGCATCAAGGGATGCCGCGTTCTTGTACGCGTTTATCGCAATATCGCGTGCGCCTGATTCTTCACAGGCAAGCCCAAGCGTATACATATAAACCGCGTTTGTCTGATTGCTGTCTACGGCATTCCTCGCGTAGGTAATGGCTTCCGTGTTCTTTTTTAATTCAAGTTTTACAACCGCCATGTTATAGTTGGTCTGTGCGTCGGACGGATCTGTGCGCAGTGCGCGCTCGAAATAAATTTCCGCCTGCGCGAAGTTGCCGGTCTGGCTGTAGGCAGCAGCAATTTCGCGCAGGGTATTATAATCATTGGGATTGTGCTTGAGTACCTGTAAAAATGAATTTACTGCGCCTGCATTGTCTCCCTTGCCGGCAAGGATTCTGCCGATTTCCCTGTGAGCCGCGACATAATCATCCTTAACCGCGACTGCCTGCTGATAGGCTGCCAGAGCCTCATCGGTGCGGTTCAGCATTCGCAGCGTCCCGCCGAGATTGTACCACGCCGATTCAAAATTGGGATTTATTCTTGTCGTATTCTGGAATGTTTCGCGAGCTTCTGAATACCGCCTGTTATTGAACAGGGAGCGTCCCAAATCATGTGAATACAGATAATTATTCGGTTCAAGACGCGAGGCTTCCCTTAATTCCGAAATGGCTTTGTCATTCTGGCCTGAATCGCGGGAAATCCTTCCCAGTACATAATGCGGCAAGCCCTGAGTAGGATCGTTTGCTATCGCTTCATTGGCGAGCTGCGCCGCTCTTGCCGCCGCTTCCCTTCCTGCCGCAGTATTCGCGTTTTTGGAATTATAATCATAATAGGCGTCTGCCATTTCAGATAATTTCTGCGCTATAAAACGGTTTTCTCCTGCAGGCATACTTCTTCTTGCATTGGTGAAAATACGATCCGCTTCCGCCAGATTACCCGATGCAATTTGCGCCTTGGCATCCGCAACAAGATCGTTTACCCTGGTCATCGCCTGCTGTAACTCGCGCGACAGTCTTGCCATCTCTTCTTCCTGCGCCTTCTGACGCGCGGCTTGCGCCTCTTCCGCGGCTCTTCGCTCAGCGGCGGCCTGCGCTTCTTCCGCAGCTCTGCGCTCTTCGGCAGCTCTGCGCTCATCAGATATTCTGCGTTCTTCGGCTATCCTGCGTTCCTCGGCGGCCCTGCGTTCTTCCAAAATCCTTCGCTCTTCTGAAGCCAAACGCTCCTCGGCAATCCTGCGTTCCGTAGCGGCCTGTATTTCAGCGGCTGCCAAGCGCTCTTCAGCAATCCTGCGCTCTGACGCCGCCTGCGCGTCGGCGGCGGCCGATCTCTGCTGATTTGCCGCAGCCAGATCGCGCCTCTGCTCTTCCAGAAACCGGCGCTGAGCTTCCATTAACGCATCAGTATCGTTCCGGCGGTTCTGGCTTAAAACCTGCAATTGAAGATCCCTGGCATCCAAATCATCAGGGTCGTTTATTAAAAGCCCGTCAATTAAATTTAAAGCGCGGTCATACTCGCCTGCTGCGTTATAACTTGCAGCAAGCTTTAAAATATTCTCTCTTCTGGCGGCCGCATTGCCGCCTATATTGGTGATGTATGTATCACCGTCCAAATCCGCTTCATCCTCTGTTAATTCGGTTATATCTTCAGCATCAGATGCGTTTTTATTACGCACAACAAGAAATATCACTGTCCCCGCGATAAGCAGAGCGAGTAACGCTCCCGCGGATATTAAAATTATTTTTTGTTTTTTCGTCATTAATCCACTCCGTACCTGTCAATCGTCAATCAAGCTCAAATTCGCCATGATAACCTTCAACACCTTCAGCGCCTGAAGATATACTCTGGCTGTATTCAGCCGCCGCCTGGAGCGAGGCTGAAACCGCGTCCAGCAGTCTTTGTCTCTCTTCCGCTAACCTTCGCTCTTCCGCGAGTCTTTGTTCTTCCGCTACCCTTCGCTCTTCGGCCAATCTGATTTCTTCCGCTATCCTTCGTTCTTCCGCTATCCGCATCTCTTCGGCGATCCTGCGCTCTTCTTCCTCGGCCAATAATCTCCTTCTCTCTTCAGCCGCGAATTCCTCACGTATTAGACTCATAAGCTGTTCAATAAACTGCCTCTGGGGCGAACGCGGTTCCAGCATCAGATATTGTTCATAATCCAGAATGGCATTTCGCAGATTACCGGCTTTAATCAGAGTATTCGCCCTGCCAAGATACGCTCTGGAATAAACTGAATCAAAACCGATAGCCTGGGTATAGAACTGCTCTGCCAGCTGCATGTCCCCTCTTTTAAAATAAACATTTCCCAGATTATTGGCAACATTGGCGGAAAGACTGCCCGCCTGCGGCAAAGCTCTTCTGTACGCCGCGACCGCTTCGTCTAATCTGTTGAGCTGTTCATATACAATGCCAAGATAAAGCCAGGTCTTTACATTTGCTCCGTCATCCGTGATTGCGTTTTCAAGGAAAGTAACCGCTTCTGAAGGCTTGTTCTGCATAAGCAAATCCTCTCCCCTGGAAAAATTAGATTGACCTGAGACAGGAATTGCCGTTAATACTAATATGTATAAAATAATTTTTTTTATCAAATTGAACCTTCCTGAAACCCCTGTAATAAATTAATATACATTAAGGATAACAATGCCCTGTTTTTATATTATTATCGACAAATTACCGGATGTACATCAGGGTAAAAACCGGGTAATACCCGGCGGTTTTGTAGAAAAAACAGGCATAAAGGTAGAATTTTCATCAGAAAACAGAGGTTTATTTTGAAAATACTCTGTATTTCCGATCACATCGATCCTCTGGTTTACTCATCGGGCATTAAACAGCGGTTTTCAGACATAGATTTGATACTTTCAGCGGGTGATCTTCCCATGGATTACATTGATTTTATCGTTTCAAATTTAAATAAACCGCTTTATTTTGTTTTTGGAAATCATCATACAAACGAATTAAAACATTTCAGGAAAATATGGAACAGCGTAATCATAGAAATTGATAATGAATTTTTCTGCTGCGGCGCGGTACATGCCGGAACAAAGGTAAGGACAGAAGGAAATTTAATAATAGCAGGTCTTGGCGGTTCAATGCGCTACAACGGCGGCTTGAATCAATTTACAGATTTTCAGATGTTTTTTGAAGCCGTAAAGCTTATGCCGCGCCTTTTATGGAACAGGATTTTTCACGGACGTTATCTGGATATACTTCTGACACACGCGCCGCCAAAGGGCATACATGACAAAAACGATAAATGTCACCTGGGTTTTAAGGCTTTTCTATGGTTTATGAAAACATTCAGACCCAGGTATCTTGTACATGGCCATATTCATCTGTATGATCTTTCTGATGTACGCTGTACCGATTACGCGGGCACTACTGTTATAAACGCGTATAGTCACTATGTTTTTGAATTCGGGGAATAAGATGGAGATAAGCGCCGTAAGCCAGCAGGCGGAAGATGATTTCTCAAGGGCAAGAGGCAGGGCAATACTTTCGCATATTCAGCATTTTATGAACACAGATCGCAACAAACTGCTTTCATTTAACGATGTCAAGGATATACTGAAACCAAAGAACGAAGTCTACAGGGGAAGCCAGGTAGTGCCGATAGATTTGATCGTCGGCAGCGAAGGGCGTTATCACGATTTTAATAAATATTTTCTTCCAAAGAGAGAACACCTTCGCAGCCGCTGGAAAAGAGTTGACGAAGCCCATATCAAGGATATAATTCTTCCGCCCATTCAGTTATACGAAATCGGAGGCGCTTATTTTGTCCGCGACGGGAACCACCGCGTATCAGTGTCAAAAGCGCAGGGCGTTGAATTTATAGATGCGGTTGTAACAGGTCTTGCGACAGAGATTAATATAAAACCTTCCATGACCACCGATGAACTCCGCGAAGCCCTGATTAAATATGAAAAAAATATTTTTTACGAGAAAACAGGCTTCGGCGCCCAGACAGATTATTGGGATCTTAACTTCAGCTCTCCTGGACGTTATGATGTAATTTACAATCATATACTTGTTCATAAATATTATTTGAATGAAACCAGGGAAGATGAAATCCCCTTTAATGAAGCGCTTGTTTCCTGGTATAACAATGTTTATAATCCTGTAATAACGATAATCAGGGATGAATGGCACCTTGCCAATTTCCCCGGAAGAACTGAAGCCGATCTTTATGTGTGGATTATCAAACACTGGGATCTTCTCAAAAGGAAATACGGCGCGTACTCCCTTGTAAATGCCGCGGGAGATTTTTCCAGAAAGTACGGCCAGGAAAAAGGCAGGTTCAGGCGGCTTCTGGTCATGTTAGCCGACAGAATTTTTAAAGGCAATAAATTTTATAAAAAATAAATTTGTAACCATAAAGCCGCCGGTTTTATGGACAAACAAAAAATATTTATTAAAGGGTTTCAGATGGCGGTTCTTTCAATTCAGTCGCATGTGGTTTTCGGTTACGCGGGAAATACCGCAGCAGTTTTTCCTTTGCAGAGGCTTGGACGGGAAGTTTGGGCGATTAACACTGTAGAATTTTCAAATCATACAGGCTACGGCTCATGGAGAGGAAAAGTCTTGGGCGCAGAGCTTGTTTCGGATCTTGTAGCGGGACTTGAAGACAGAGGCGTTCTTGGCCGCTGCGAAGCAGTGCTTTCAGGCTACCTTGGAGATGCAGCTTCAGGCGGAGCAATTATTGACGCTGTAAAAAAAGTAAAAAAAGAAAACCCGGGCTCGCTTTACTGCTGCGATCCTGTAATGGGAGACACCGGCAGAGGTTTTTATGTAAAGCCCGGTATACCTGACATGTTTAAAAACGAACTCCTTCCGTTAGCTGATATAGTATGCCCCAACCAGTTTGAGCTTGAAGCGCTGACAGACATTAAAATAAATTCAGTTAATGACGCAATCAGGGCTGTAAATGTTCTGCATGAAAGGGGAGTATCCATCGCGCTTGTTACAAGTTTCAGGGAGACAGAAGGCAAACTGGGAATGATTGTATCAGATAAAAACAATTATTATAAAATTACCACTCCTGAACTGCCATTGGGTTACGGAGCCGCAGGCACAGGGGACATGACCTCGGCTATATTTTTATCGCGCTATCTTGAGACAAAAGACATTGAAAAAACCCTGGAACTCTGTACAGCGTCCATATATGGAATACTGGAAGCGAGTTACATGGCATCCGGTTCAGCAGATTTATTTACAGCGTCTGACACGAATAATAATTTCCGTTTTGAACTGAAAATTATAGAAACCCAAAAAGAACTTGATTCTCCTTCGCGTCTTTTTAAAGCGGAAAAAATAAATACATGAAAATACCAATAAAAAGCCACTGGGCCGAAAAGGGTCCCTATGAGCACTATTTTGATTTTATAGCAGCTGACGCAGACCGTTATGCGATACTTACCAGTCATATAAAAACACTAAAATTAAATTCGGCCGTTATCACTGCCGCAGGAAACCGTCATATATTTATTTTTCCGCCGCATCATAAAACATCAGGGTGCGCGGACGGTATTTTCCCGTTCATGGACAGAAGCCCGTATTTGCTCGCGGCCCATTATGACCGCGTATCAGGCAGCCCGGGCGCGAATGACAACAGCATAGCCGTCTTTCAACTGCTGAACGCCGCATTAATCCTCGCCGAACGGGGAGTTGACCAATGGATTATACTCTTTACCGACAAGGAAGAACTTAAAGCCGGCGAAAGTTATGAAGACCAGGGCTCATACACTCTGGCGTCTAACTTTAAATCCTGGGGCATTGAAAAGGCGAAAATATATAATTTTGATGTATGCGGCTGCGGCAATTCATTTATTTTTTCGACTACTACAGATCATATATTAAAAAATTCTGATCGCCCAAATATACAAAATGTACGGGAAAATATTATTAAGTTAAGGGATCACGCCCTTGATACCGCGCAAAACATGCAGCTTGAAAAAGTTCTTCTCGCTCCTACCCCGTTTTCAGATGACATCGGTTTCCTTCGCGCCGGTCTTGCGGCCCAGACCGTAACAATTCTCCCCGAAAAAGAAGCTGATAAATACGAATCTCTTCTCCGATGCCGCCCGGATTTCGCGGATATAATCATTTCAGGCGCAATTAAAACACCCGCAGAATACCTCCGCCTCCCTGAAACCTGGAAAAGCCTTAACAGCGCCGCCGACACCCATACGCGTCTTACACCGCAGCACTTCGAGCAGGTAGTAAGGTTTATGGTGGAGTTGTGCAGGAAGTGAGATAATTCATATCATTGCCCCAACCGGATAAATCTGCTAATATACTCCATAATCAACAATAAAGGAATAACAATGAAAATACTTCTAATCTGTGACGATTATTGGCATCCCGGGCAAGTCCCAATCGACGGCATCGCTCCCTTACGCGCTCAGGGGTTTGAATTTGATATAATCTCCGACGCGAACGATTTTAAACCAGACATGCTTTCAGGTTATTCCGTTGTTCTATTGGTAAAATCTGATCAGGCAAGCCAGAAGGACGATACAGGCTGGAAAACCGAAGAAGTGCAGAGGGCTTTTGTCTCTTATGTGGAAAACGGCGGCGGACTTTTGGCTGTCCACAGCGGAATTGTAGCAGGCGGGAAAACGCAGACGCTTGACAATCTTATTGGCTGTAAGTTCATTTATCATCCGCATGACTGCCCGGTTACTGTCCAGCCCTTAAAACCCCATCCTGTAACAGAGGGAGTGCAGATGTTCTGCGAAACCGATGAGCATTACAGGATTCAAATACTCTCGCAGGACGCGGATATTTTAATCGCGTCATATTCGCCCGCGCAGGGAGTTGAAGAAAAATTCAAGGAGGATCCATATAACAATACTCCCGCGTGCATTTGCCCGGCCTGCCTTGTGCGCACGCAGGGCAAGGGGCGCGTATGCACGCTGACACCCGGCCATTTGCTGCCTGTCTGGCTGAACCCTCAATTTCAGCTAACATTATCCAACGCTCTGCGATGGTGCGCGGGCGGATAAATCCGGAAAAAGGAACGTAAAAATGCCGAACGTTGTAATAAGCGGAGCGGACAGGGGGCTGGGGCTATCTCTATGCAGGGAATTTCTAAAACGCGGCTGGAAAGTTTTCGCGGGTAAATACCTGGAAGATTACAATCTGCTTGATGATCTCCGCAAAGACAATTCAAATCTATATATAATAAAACTGGATGTAAGTTCTGCTGACAGTATCACCGCTTTCAAAAACGAAGTTTTAAAAATAACAGATTCCATTTCCATGCTGATCTCCAACGCTGCATTAATGGGTCCTGTTAAATGCGATCTGTATGATCCTCCCATGGATCTGGAAGCTGTGTGGGCATCCTTCAGCGTCAACGCGCTCGGACCTGTATGCCTGACGGAAAGTTTTCTGCCTTTGATGGACAGAGACGCTTTAAAACGGCTTTGTTATATATCAAGCGAAGTGTCCAGCATAACGCTTATGAAACACCGCGGCGACAGCCCGTACCCGTATCCAATGAGCAAGGCTTCCCTTAATATGGGCGTAAGATTACTGCACAATCAGTTATACCCTCAGGGTTATACCTTCCGCCTGTTCCATCCCGGCTGGATGAAACGCCGAATGCAGGACGGCACGCTCTCTGAAAGCGCTCTTTACGATCCTGATTTTACGGGCGAAATAGCGGCAAGATTCTTTGAAACACCGTTAGACGACGAGCTAAGGCTTGTAATGGTGGATTATAACGGCTATGAATGGACATTCTAAGATGAAAGATACAGTATTGATTACCTGCTTTAACAAACCATTTGACGAAAAACTGGCCGCGGCATTTGTTCAGCGCGGATTCCGCGTTTACGCGATGGGAAGCAAACACGCGCAGGGAGTTACTCTTCTGCCCTGCGCGGCGGACGAGGCATCCTGCGCGCTCAGGGAAAAGGAAGGGAAACTGGATTTCCTTCTTGACACAACAGACACGGACGAAGAGCAGGATAATTTTACTGTCCGCTGCGGCATAAACCCGCAAGTAATGGAGCGCGTTTTCAGGCAAAATGTGCTGCGTTCCATGTCATTGCTTGAAGCATTCCTGCCGCTGCTGGATGAAGGCGAAGGTAAACGCCTCTTTTACCTGACAAGCGCAAAAAGCTCAATAAATGAGACCCGCCGCATCGATCATTTCGGATACAACATGAGCAAGACCGCCCTTCACCAGTTCATTCAAATGACACGTAACAAACTTTTTGACAAGGGTTATACATTCCGTGTTTTTGATCCAGTTTATGATGAAGCCGCTCCTGAAGACGCAGCGCAAAGCGCTTTTAACTATATCACGCGCAGACGGGGGACGGAGAATAACGACCCTAAACGTGATGATGAAGATAACCTTGTCTTCCGCGACGCATTTGGAAGGCAACACTGCTGGTAACGCGCGCTTCACCAATTAACTAAATACATGTAATATTAATAAAACAAACTCAAGGAGATTAATATGAAAGGATTATTAAAAACCAGTGAAATTATTCAGGTCGGCATTATTGTAAAAAATATTGAAAAAACAAAAACCAAATGGGCGGATTTTTTCGGCGTCCCGGTTCCGCCGACAGTTGACGCAGGCGATTATGAGATTACCCAGACCAAGTATAAGGGAAAAGGAGCGCCAAAAGCAAAATGCAAAATGGCCTTCTTCAGCGCAGGGGCGAACATGCAGCTTGAATTAATTCAGCCCAATGGCGAAAAAAGCACCTGGCAGGATTTTCTCGACACTAAAGGCGAAGGAATCCACCATATCGCTTTTAAAGTAAAAGATACTGAAGCCATTCTTGAAACATGCAGGGAAAAGGGAATTAAATGCGTCCAGCAGGGAAAATACGGCGATGCAAGCGGCGAATACGCGTATCTGGATGCGGTAAAAGATTTAAAGTGCATTGTAGAAACGCTTGAAAGTTATTAGCCTTCTTCAATATTAATCAGTGTCTGTCCACAAAGTCGGTTACTTTGCGGACAGACCTTGCATTCCATGGATAAGGCGGAAATTAATAAAATGAAAGAAACCATTATAATCCTTGGCGCCGGCGTAATGCAGGGACCGGCTATCAGAATAGCGAAAGAACTCGGCTACTACGCAATAGCGCTGGACGGCAGTTCTTCCGCTCCGTACATTCACATGGCAGACAGATTTGAACAAATCGATCTGAAAGATAAAGAAGCGATAGAAACATTCGCACGCTCTCTTCAAAGTGAATGCGTTCATTTGGGAATCATGACAGCAGGAACAGATTTTTCCGCAAGCGTCGCATGGACCGCGGAAAAATTGGGTCTCCCCGGCATTCCCTACGAAGCTGCTCTGAACGCATCGGACAAGTCAAGGATGCGCGAGTGCTTTAAAAAAAATGGTTTGCCTTCTCCTGATTTTTTTACAATCACTGAAGATATATTACGCTCTATTCCGCAGAATGAAATTTCACCACTTGCCCGATTATCACACTCCCTGCTCCCCGCTCCCCGCTCCCTCTCTTTCCCCCTGGTAATAAAACCAGTAGACAATATGGGAAGCCGCGGATGCAGGCGTGTAGACAGTATCGAAGAATTTTATAAAGCTGCGGAAGTTGCGATTGGTTTTTCACGTTCAGGGCGGGTTATTGTGGAAGCCTATATGGAAGGACCGGAATTTTCTGTTGACGCGATTGTGTATCATGGAGAAATTACAATCTGCGGTCTTGCTGACAGGCATATTTTTTTCCCGCCATACTTTATTGAAATGGGGCATACCATGCCGACTCAAATCAATACTGATAAACAGGAGGCAATACTTGATACATTCCGCGCCGGAGTACGCGCTCTTGGGCTTGCGGGCAAGGAAAATATCGGCGCGGCAAAGGGTGATATTAAATTAACGGAGAATGGACCAATGATTGGCGAAATAGCCGCACGTTTATCCGGCGGATATATGTCAGGCTGGACATACCCGTATTCATCAGGCGTACAGCCGGTAAGAGCCGCGATTCTTGCCGCGATGGGCAGAAAACCTGACTGCCTTATCCCTGAAAAAACAGAAACATGCGCTGAACGAGCCTTTATCTCCATTCCGGGAACAGTTAAAGCAATAACCGGCGCTGAACAGGCTAAAAATCTTCTATATGTAAATGATTTCTTTTTGCGTATTACAGAAGGCGGCAAGGTATCCTTTCCGGAAAACAATGTAACAAAATGCGGCAATATCATCGCTTCAGCCCCGGACAGGGAAACCGCGATAAAAGCTGCAGAAACCGCAGCCCGCTCAATTTTAATCAAACTCGATCCCGCAGATCAGCAAACAGCGAATTTTCTTTCCATATGTAATCTCAATAAAAAAAGCACAGACATAGAGACACAAAGTAAAATTACAAATTCTCCTGAAACTAACAAACAAGTTTATTCTCAGGATTTCCCGCCGGACGCTTTCCAATTAACAGACGAATTAATAGAAACCCTAAACCAGCTACCAGACCCCCCACTCCCCACTCCCTACTCCCCATTCCCTACTCCCCACTCCCCACTCCCCACCGCAATCATCACCCCATTCCCTACATTCACTTCATCCGGCCTAACCGATTACATGGGCAGAACTGTAGAAGAAGCCATTGAAGCTGTCCGGTTACTGACAGGGCTTCCTTTACCTGTAAGTGAAACTATTTGCAATTCGCATGAATTTGCCGAAAATAAAATAATACTGGGACGTTCATTCTGGGTCGCGTTTATCCGCGGATCATACCAGGGAGCGATCTACTACATCGAGAATTTGGGAGTAAAATGAAAAAAAATATACTTGAACTTTTCCTGCTAATAAACTTTTTGATTCTGGCTCCTCAATCCTCATTCATACACGCTCTGTCTCTCGATGAGACCATAACCGCTCTCTCTTCCATATCGCCAAATACATCCGCGCAGTTCAGGTGGGACCCGCTTCTGCAGGACGGGGTATTTAATTTGGGCGATCATTACGGCGCTTTTTCAACAGCGAAAAAAGAAGGGGAAACCGGTTATCTAGTAATAAACAACCGTGAAGTTTTTAATGTTCCGCTGCCCTACAATGACAACGGCAGGCTGGTTTTTCCCGATAATTTTGTCGGCACTTTAAAAGACTCTTTCGCCAGATTACATGAAAATGACGCGCTGCAATTTCGTATAACAACAATTATCATAGATCCAGGGCACGGCGGAAGGGATCCCGGAGCCATTGGAAGGCCTGTAATTAACGGAAAAACAGTTGAACTGGCGGAAAAAGACATTGTGTTAAAAGCGGGTAATGAGTTAAAAAAACTTTTAAATCAAAGATATCCTGATAAACGGGTAATAATGACCAGGGAAACCGATGTTTTCCCGACACTTGAGCAGCGCGCAGATATGGCCAACGCGGTGATCGTAAAGGATAATGAAGTTGTAATTTTTATATCAATTCACGCCAACTGGGGAGCCAACCCGAACGCCCGCGGTTATGAGGTATGGCATATAACATCAGGTTACCGCCGCACTCTCCTGGATGAAACAAGGCACAATTATTCATCAGATGTAATGGCGATACTGAACGCCATGCTTGAAGAAGAATACACAACAGAAAGCATTCTGCTGGCAGACTCAATACTCATGGGTCTGCAGCAGGAATTCGGAAATTCAGTGCCGTCCAGGGGCCGGAAGGCAAATGACTGGTTTGTGGTAAGGAACTCAAGGATGCCGGCGGTATTGGTAGAACTTGGGTTTGTCTCAAACCAGCAGGATGCCATTCTTATGACAAGCGATGACGGCTTGAAAAAATATGTCCGCTCGCTTTACAATGGAATAACAAATTTCATCGGAATTATTGAACGTTAATGAGAGAGTCTTTTTTAACTATTTTAAAATCTTTCTCCATATTTCTGGTATCAAAACCTGCGCGCCGTTTCATATTATTAATCCTTCTGGCTGTTGTAGCCTCAGTGGAATTTTACAATTTGGGTCTTGCGCGAAGAACTTTTGTATTCTATACTGTAAATGATGGGAGTATAGTTGTTGAAGACCGGATGATAAAACGGTCCTCTTCACGGGAAATAGATATTATCAGGTATACGGAGGAAGTGCTTCTGGGACCGGTAGCCCCGGATTTACGGCCTCTATTCCCGCGTGAAACTAGGCTAAAATCCTTGTTATGCCGGGATGGAGTTGTATATGCCGATTTTACGGCATCTGCCGAATTACCTGCAGAAGGAGGTATAACGGTAGATAACTTCCGGACGCTATATGCCGGTATTTTGAGGAATTTTTCATACGTAAACGACGTTCGGTTCTTTATAGAAGGCCGGACGGCATATCCGGATGAATTCCAGCCGGAAGTAAGCTTCCTGGGATTATAAAAAGCTGAAAATACAGCAAAGTTTCTTCTGGAATGATATTCAGAAAACTTTTAAAAAATGAAGAATTTAATGTTTTGCCGTTGACAAAACATTATGATTTTATTAGAATTGAAATTGACTAAAATTTTTGTAAGAAGTGCTTTTTAAAGGAGCTATGCATGAAACGAATGCTAATTCTTGTCGTAATTGCGATTTTGACGGGTCCGCTGTATGCTGATGAAGCTGTTCTTATCGACTTTACATTACTCAAAGCGGATATCCATGTAAAAGTAAGCGAAGATGATGAAAATGATAAGCCTAATCAGAATCGCCAAACCATGATGGATTTTTCCCACGTAGCCGGCGGCAGTTTTACTACCGAACAGAAATCGGTAATGAAAACATCACTTGCCATTGATAACTGGGAAGTCAGTCTGGCTTCTTCCGCCAGATCAGTACAGAACATCTCTCTCAGTTATACCCGGGAAGCGCCTTCCAAACAGTTTGATACTGTACTGGGAGTCAGGATACATTTTCCGGTAGAACCTCACAATTCATGGGCAACAATTAAACCGCCATTTGAAATTCCGGCGTATGAACCTGCGGCCGATATTGATGACGAGGGCAACATCAGAGCCTCGCAAGAAGGTGGAAATGGCATAACCAGCAGAAGCCGTTTTGAGTCCCAGGAAGATAACGCACCGGCTTACGGTGTTGTAAAGAACATGGGTGTACTTAGATCAGTAGCAGTAAATGTTTACGGTCTTAATTTTCCTCATGGGCTTTCCACACTGCTTATAGACAATGAGGGAAACACAAAAACAATATTTATGGGTTTCCTAAACTTTGACGGATGGGGAGAGTTAATCTGGAACAATCCCGCATACATTCAGGAAGTAAGAAACCGCGATCTAAGGCTTTATCCCATGTATCCGGCATCAACGCCTTTCATAAAATTCGGCGGATTCATGATTCAACGTGACGCTTCAAAACAAGGCGGAGATTTTATAACATACTTTAAAGATGTCAGAATTATCTACGATAAAGCTGTTCTTGATACAGAACGCGATATTGAAGACGAGGCATTGTGGGAAATCATCCTTACACGTGAAACCGCTCGTAAAGTTTGGGAAATGGAACGCTTCGGTCAAAACCAGGTATTACGCTATCTGGAAAGCCAGAAGAAAGCCACAGAACTTCCATTCGATCACCCTGATCGGCAGCAGGATCAACGATAAGAGTAATAATAACCGGGTAAAGGTAATCTTTACATAGCAGAAACTGTCTGAAGACGCGTCTTCAGACAGTTTTTTTTTAAGGATTAAATGGAAAACAGAAAAGCGGATAAAACAGAACAACTGGCAAATATTCCCGCTCAAGCGGTTAATTCCAGGACATTTGTATCTCCTGATCAGAACGCGATGCGGGATGAATATGAAAAATACACGGAAACCCGTCAATTAATCGTTAATGATGTAAAATCACGCGTTGAGCAGATACTTGTCATGTTTAACTCAAGACCGGTTATAAGCGGCAGAATTAAGAATTTTTCAAGCTACTATTCAAAATATATCCGCCTGTTAAGAAGTAATAACGAAGATTTAAAAATTACGGACCTTATGGGAGTTCGGATTATCTGCCCGTTTATTGAGGATCTAAACGCCTGCGAAGAGCTGATAAAAATAAATTTTGACCTCATAGAAAGAGAGATAAAAGGTCATTTTACATTCAAGGAATTTGGCTATGAATCCACTCATCTATTGATAAAAATTCCTCAAAACATCATAGAAAAACGCGGAAACCCTGGCACAGACATTCTGGAAATTCAGATACGAACCATTCTGCAGGATGCATGGGCGGAAGTTGAACATGAACTTGTCTATAAGGCGGAATTAAACCCGTTTGATGAGCCAATGAAGCGAAAACTTGCCGCGGTTAACGCGAGTCTTACTCTGGCAGACATTATTTTCCAGGAGATACGCAGTTATCAGAGAAAATATACAAAGGAAATGGGAAAAAGGCGGGAAAGTTTTTACCAAAAAATTGAAGAATCAACAGATGTGCTTCTTTTCTCTGAAGAACAGGAACAGAGAACCTTACCGCCGGTTTTTGATATAGACAACCTGGACTCACCTTCCACAAAAAATAATTCCCAATTAAATGACAGCGTCTCCATTGATGACCTTCTGGTACAGGCTCTGTCCGCTCATAATCTGAATAATTTCAGCGAAGCGATAAACCTGTATACAAATATTCTTAAGTTTAAACCAAAGCAAACTATATGCGCTATCATTTTTAAACACCGGGGTATGGCGCATTTCGCGTGTTCACAGTACAACGAAGCAATTGAAGATTTCTGCCTTGCACTTGAACTTGATGATAAATCCTATAAAGCCGCCTACTACTGTGGCGTTGTCCGCTCTGTTTTAAAACAATATTCACAGGCAATAGACGATTATACTCATTCACTTTCCATAAACCCATACCAGTCATTCTGCCTTTTCAGGCGCGGTCAGGCATATTACCATATCGGCGATTACCCGCAGGCCTTATCCGATTGCGAAGACTCCCTTTTACTGGAACCTGGAAACAAAGCCGCAATAAAATTTAAAGAATTGCTCATCGAAAAGCTAAAAAACATTGATCTTGTTTAGTATTGCAGAAAATTATCACTATTAACTTGCCAAAAATTCAAAAAATTCATATAATAACAGAAAGACGGCCGAGTAGCTCAGTGGATAGAGCAGTTGCCTTCTTCAAGAGATTATTAAAGTTGAAAAATCATGTAGTCTTTTGGAGAAGCAACTGGTCGGGAGTTCGATTCTCTCCTCGGTCAAACTGAAATTTCAGGAATTTTTAAACATCCGCCGTTCTGAGCGTTTAACTGGTTTTTACTTTTTCGCTAATCCGCTTTTTGCGATTTTTCCTCTTACAACAGCGGAAGTCTGTTGGTCGCCCAGATAAACTTGAATCTTCTTAATTTTATTTTTTGTTTCCGGGATTTTCACCTTTTCAAAGAGATTTACACGCTGGGTAGTTGTGCGTAATTCATGATCAAGCCTTTTACGCTGTTCCTCGACAATCGCCGCTTCAAGATCTAAAAGGAGCGCCTTTTCCATGCTTTCTACAGCACCGTCCAGCCAGGCAGGAGTGCGCGCAAGATCGTACTCTGATATATCAAACTCTGCGCCTTCAAAGATAGGGATTGGGACGCCTGCGACATTTCCATAGCTTGTTTTAAGGTATTTAATTTTTAATATGTCTTTTGTAAAAAAACCTTTCTCGCCAAAAACACCAATCCAGGGTTTAAAAGATTCATCCAGAGCGCTTTTAGCGGCTTTTAATTCAGCAAGGCGTATATCTGTCAGCCGAATCTCCCCCTGTAATTGCTGTTTTTTCAGCATTAATGTCGGAAGATACCGTTTATACATTTTAAGAGAATCTTTTTGTTTTTTCAGCTCGTTTTTAGTGAGTCTGATTTTTGCCATAGCCAGCCCTTATTATTCACTCTTGGGCCAGAATTTATTAATCAATTCGGTCCGCAAGCCAGTTTCTTCAGGATTAAAACAATCAGAAAGTATTTCCCATCCAAGATCAAGCGCTTTTTCAAGGGGAATATTTACTGACAGATCCATCATCTTAGATTCAAATTGCCCTCCGTACTTTAAAAGCTTGTCATCCCATTTTGTCATAATAAAGCCCATTGCTTTTTTCTCCAATGTTTCACGGAAAGCTGAATAAAGCTTGATCATACCGTCCATAAGAGCGCGGTGATCTTCGCGGGTTTTACCGTTAACCTGCTGTTTAAGACGTGAAAGGGATCCAAACGGTTCAATACGGCCGTTTTTAAGATAATACTGACCTTCTGTAATATATCCGGTATTATCCGGCACCGGGTGGGTAACGTCATCGCCGGGCATCGTAGTAACGCCAAGTACAGTGATTGAACCTGCGGTTTCAAAGTCTACGGCCTTTTCGTACCTGCTTGCCAGCTGGCTGTAAAGATCGCCCGGATAGCCGCGATTGGACGGAACCTGTTCCTGAATAATTGAAATTTCTTTCATCGCATCGGCGAAGTTTGTCATATCGGTAAGCAGAACAAGCACATCCTTTCCCTGAAGGGCGAACTTTTCCGCGACTGCAAGAGACATATCCGGTATCATCAGGCACTCAACTGTGGGGTCGCTTGCTGTATGAACAAACATTACGGTGCGTGATAACGCGCCGCCCGTTTCCAGCGTATCCTTGAAATACAGATAATCGTCGTATTTTAAACCCATACCGCCAAGAACTATTACATCTACTTCCGCCTGCATCGCGATTCTGGCAAGCAAATCATTGTACGGCTCGCCTGAAACAGAGAATATCGGCAGCTTTTGTGAAACAACCAGCGTGTTAAACAGATCGATCATGGGGATACCGGTACGGATCATATTACGCGGAATAATGCGCTGCGCCGGATTTACCGACGGACCGCCGATAGGTATCAGGTTTTCATATAACGCAGGACCATTGTCGCGCGGTTTTCCTGATCCGGAAAAAACCCTTCCCATCAGGTTTTCAGAAAACGGCACCTGCATGGGGCGTCCCAAAAAGCGAACCGTATCGCCTGTTGAAATACCGCGGCCGCCAGCGAAAACCTGCAATGACACAATATCGTTCTGCAGACGGTTTACCTCTGCCAGCGATGTACCGAATACTGTATCGACCTCGGCTAAATCTCCGTAACGAACACCTTCCGCACGAACGGTTATAACGCTTCCTGTTATGGACTCTATCTTACTATATACCTTATTCATTTTTACCCTCGCTCCATATATCGATCTACCTATTAATCAACTCTTACGCAAGAACTTTCTCAGCAGCTTTATCTATGCCTTTAGACTGGTTCTTGATTGTCTTCTCTATATACGCTTCAAGGCCTTCAAAACGTTCGCTTTTCCATTCAGAACCATTATAATCCAGGAACTTCTGCCTGAGTTTGTTAAACCAGTCGCGGGCTTCGTTCTTGTCTGTAAAACTGAACTGAGACGCGAGAACATTAAGCAGTTTGGTAAAAACATACTTTTGACGTTCGGGTTTAACAGCCGCGTCTACTATATCGAATGAATTCTGCTGGAAGTATACCGAGTCGATAAGATCGCCCTTCAGGTAAATGATATAGTCTTCGATACTTGTGCCTTCTTCACCGACAACCTTCATCATCTGTTCTACTTCTGATCCACGCCGCATAAAACCATGGGCGTACGCGACTTTTTCATCACTGATAATTCCTTTGTACTTTGACCAGGAGTCAAGAGGATGAATTGCAGGAAATTTACGGGCATCGGAACGCTCACGGGAAAGACCGTGGAAAGCGCCGACAACTTTCAGTGTGGCCTGCGTTACAGGTTCTTCAAAGTTACCGCCTGCCGGGCTGACTGTTCCGCCGATTGTGACAGAACCAATACTTCCGTCTCGCAAGCGAACAATGCCGGCTCTTTCATAGAAGTTGGCAATTGTAGATTCCATATACGCCGGGAAAGCTTCCTCACCGGGGATTTCCTCCAGGCGGCCTGACATTTCACGCATTGCCTGCGCCCAGCGGCTTGTTGAGTCTGCCAATAACAGAACATGCAGACCCATTTGCCTGTAATACTCAGCCAAAGTTACAGCTGTATAAACTGAAGCCTCGCGGGCTGCAACCGGCATTGACGAAGTGTTACAAATAATAATCGTTCTCTCCATTAGAGAGCGGCCGGTTTTTTCATCTTTTAATTCGGGGAATTCCACAAGGGTTTCGACAACTTCACCCGCGCGCTCACCGCAGGCGGCTACAATTACAATATCAACATCCGCGAAACGGCTGGTAATCTGCTGCAATACTGTCTTGCCAGCGCCGAATGGACCTGGGATACAGTAAGTGCCCCCGCGCGCTACAGGGAAGAATGTGTCGATTAGACGGACACGGGTAACCATTGGATCTACAGGTTTTAGACGCTCTTCGTAGCAGTCTATAGCACGTTTTACAGGCCAGCGGAAACTTAATTTAACAGGGATGGTATTTCCCTTTTCATCAACAAGTTCCGCTATCGTATCGTGAATTTTATACGGACCCGCGGATTTGATTGAAGAAACGGTATAACTGCCGTACAGGTTAAAGGGAACCATTATGCGGTGGGTAAAAGAACCTTCCGGCACAATCCCCAGGGTATCGGCGCGAGCAACTTTATCATGAATCTTTGCGATAGGGGTAAATTGCCAGCTTACATCATCAGGCAGCGGATCAAGATAAACACCCCTTTCTAGGAAGAACCCGGTCGCCTTTGCAAGCTGCGGCAGGGGATTTTGCAAACCGTCAAAAACCTGTCCCAAAAGCCCCGGACCTACTTCAACTGACAACATGTCTCCGGTAAATTCAACATTGTCGCCAACGGTAATACCTTTGGTGACTTCAAAGACCTGGAGCTGGCTTATATCACCCCTAATCCTGATAACTTCACTTTTTAATTTCTTATCGGCAACATTAACATAACCGACCTCGTTCATGGAGACAATTCCGTCAAAGCGGACGCTTACCATATTTCCATTAACGGCTACCACCGTTCCTTTTGTTCCGATCATTAGGCTCTCCTACTCATTTAGGTTCTCCTGATATTCTAGCGCTTTGGCTACTAATACTACTATCAATAAACAAAGCGTACAATGCTTTATATTCTGCAAATCCTCTTTCAGTGTTAAATGCCTGATACCGTTCAAGCAATAACAACTTTAAATAATACGCAAAAACATTATTTCGATGGAAATAATTAATGCCGGTAAGGTTATCTATAACCGTCCAGCGGGCTTTATCTATAATCATCTCCCCATCGAGCGGGGAATCGCTTCTGTTGACAGCTTTCGCGGCTGCATTTGCGGCATCCTGCGGTGATAATGGAGGTTCAACCAAAATTAAATCTTCGCGTCCTTTTTTAATTGCCCGGTTTTTTGCGACATTCAACCGTAAAACGCGCTCCCATTCCCGCCAATTATCAATAAACCTGCAGCCGGTAGACGGAGCAGGCTTTGAATATGTCGGTCCACTATCTTTTACACTTAACACTTCCTCCTGGAGGCGTTTTTTCTTACCATCAGACAAAGGCTGCGGATCCAGCGAAAGACTCGATATTAAAGCAAAATCACCCTTGCTTAATTGTGTCTCGGTAAGAGATATAAACGCGGCAGATGTCATTGGCGGCCTCTGTTCATATATCAGATATGGAAGCTGGGCCATAAGATAATAATATGCCACAGATATCTATCCTTTAGCAGCGGAATTTTTCATTATTTCAGCCAGTTTCGGATTAAGGAATGCGCTAAGCAGACCGGCTACAGCTTCAGAAGAAAAATCATAATAAACAGAACCTTCTTTATTGGAAATATGGAAACCAGAACTCAGCTTGCGGTTAGATTTTAATTCAACGCCTTTTAAGAATTCATTTGCCAGATTTTCATTAAAAAAAGCCTGAATCCTGGAAAGTTCGTTTTCCGGAAGAATTACCGCAAGATTATCACCGCTTTTTTCTGACCAGGATTTTAATAATTGAGGCAGCGCTGCTTTTAACACATCGCCATTATAATTTTCGGCTACGCGCAGTTCAACGATTTTATTCAGTAAAACCTGAACTTCGTCCTTGAATGCGAGAATTAGGTTACGGGAAGCCTGTTCCAATGCGGCGATTCCCGCTTTTTCAAAACGTTCCGCATCCTGTTTACCCAAGGCTACGATATCGTCCGCTTCTTTTTTTGCTGCTTCAATAATGCGATGAGCTTCGGCATCTGCATCCGTCTTGATTCTCGCTGCTTCTTGTGATGCAGTTTCAATCCCGTCTTTTTTTATTTTGTCAATGAGTTCCTGAACTTGAATATCCATGGCTTCCTCTTAAGATACCTAAATTTTTATACATTAATTATATAATATCCGAAATTATTCTGCAATAGGGCGCAGCAACTATTATTCATCATGGCTCTACAATGAATTATGATGTACATAAGTGCATAAGCTGAACAAAAAAGTTGATTCTTTTAAAGTCATCAATCATCCTTTGGGCAATGGGCTCCTTTGAAGCTAAATTAATTTCTCTCCAGTTTACAAGCAACTCGGGATGTTTTTTCTGCACATCGTCAATCAGGTTTTTCATGTGTTTCCCGATTACGATTAAATCCTGGGCAGCCAGATTTATAATATCCAGCGCCTGGGTATTCAATTTATTAATTATAACGTTAACATACCGCGTTTGAGTAGAATCACGGTCTATTCTGAGCATGGCCGCCCTAAGGCGGGAGCCATCTGGGCCGTCATCAGATAAAACTTCATCGATTTCATCAATATCTTTCTCACATGCCTGTAATTCATGAAACGCTTCGCTCATTTCCCTGGCCATTGTATTATTTGTCCATTGACCTCTGATAAGTAAAATATCACAAAGTTCCTTGATATCCCTTTCTACATAATCATCCAGGAATGCCTTTAAATAGTTTAGACCCTCGGCATAATAGAAATATTCCAAATCCCTCCTGCGGTAAGGCTCGCTTAGCTGCACGGTATAATTTTCAAGCCTTACAAGGTCTGTGGCTTCGAAAATTTGTTTTGTAAGGGCGTTTATTTGGCTGTTTTTCTTGGCATTGTTGATTTTCAATATGTAGTTATTGGCTTCCATTTTCTTGGATTCAAGCCAGTCTTCCGCGACTGTTTCACGGAAGGTCAGATGTTTCCACTGCCAAACCGGGTTTCTCAAAGTATATTGCACCATCAGTTCCAATATTCTGGATGTATGTATCTCACGGAGAGTTTTAATCATTGCGATAAAATGTTCCGGAACGGCAAGATCATGACCTTCGCATACTCTAAAGAGATATAAAAGGCTATCCCACTCATCTTCCGGTCTGAGAGGCTGAGAAACAGTCAGGAATTCTCCAATTTGATCTATTATTAGTATGGTTTTTAAAGCCGGAAACCTGGGTTCTACCAAAAAACTTCCATCGGCGAAGTGCGGATCAAATTTCTTGAAAAAACCCGGAAAATTATAGCTCACAAATGTTCCAATGGAGGATACCATTTCGTAACGGCGGTTAGCGGCAGCCATCCTGCTGTTATCAAACTGGTTTTCCAGTTCTTCTGTATCCGCCTGGATTGAAGCGATAAGCTTTTCGCCTTCCATGGTTTTTGATTTAGCGTCAAGGGTTGCATAATCAAGTCTTTTGATGATTTCATTTATGCTGTTATCCAGGCTTGAACTGATTAACAGTTCTTTTAATTTGGTTACTTTCCTTTCATCCTGCATAAACAGCTTTATGGGATAAATTGTCTTGTATACGGAAAATAAAAACGATGTAAATGAAGGGTCAACTTCTTCGGATCTTACCCGGAAAAATCTGGAATATTTACTCTGACTCAATTCCTTTGCAGTGTGTTTAAGCATATTCTGTTTTTCATCGGTCAGACCGTCACCAGAAAAAAAGGAAAAAACTTTATCCATTAAGTCTTCTGCCATATCTCACTCCTGTTTAATGTTAATGTATTTGTCATATTTTGGCAATAGTATATAATATACTCGAAATTTTACCATTGATCATTGAAAATCGAAGCTTGTTTATATTCATCTATTTCAAATACCCCGTCATTACGAAAACGGTAATATATCCTTATTTCTTTCATGTTTGCCGGAATATGTCCTGTATACATCATGGTATGGACTAAATTACCTTCCGCTTCCCGAAAAGCCCACATATTATTACCTCTTTCTCCAACCAGGATGACTCTGCTGGTAAATAATAAATCAGAACCATCGTATTCCAGTGATTTTTTAACGATTTCGCCCATACCAACCCTTTGGTATGTTAAGCCGTTTTCCAGCGTTATCTCACCCTGGGTGATAAAATTATCAATTCCCAGCAATTTACCTATCGCCCTGTCCGTACCGCGTGCCAGAGCGGAAAGTACCTCCCCCGCCCTTAAAAGACCTCTGCCTACTACCCCAAGGCCTCTGTTCACCTCCTGAAGCCCCCTGCTCAATCGTGATTGCGGAACATCGAGTTTACCGATTATTTCATATTCATCCAAAAAAAATTCACTTATAACCGCAAGACCGTAAGTTTCAGCCTGTGAAACTCTGCGGTTACTAACTGGCGTTGTAACCTGATTCCGGGGAATATAAACGGGGCGGAAAAAATATCTGTACCTGATTTTAAAAACGGTAAATTTTTCCAAGTCCTTTGAAAAATTGTTGATGTTAATTACCTTCATTATAACGGTTCTGGATGGTTTTTCGGTAACAATTAACCCTTCCATATCGCCAATTACGCAAAATTCAATCCCATCCTGCGTATATCCCAAATAAACCGCTTCAGATTCCAGGAATTCATCAACAGAAATATTATCTTTGTCCGCATTTTGATACCAAAACAGATCAACCGGTTTATAACTTTTGGTCTGAGGATCATAATCATCATAAAAATGGGAAATTTTTACATCCTGTTCGGGATCAAGTAAACCATATATGTTCCATCTGCCTTCATTCCATGGTTGAGGAGAGCCTGAACAACTTAATAAAAAAATAAAACAGAAAAAGATGAAAAACAGGCTTTTATTACTCATGTTTACTCCTGTCTTCATTATATATCATATTAATAATTCTGTCCTTTAACACATCCAGTCCTGTTCCGTTTTTAACTGATACGGGTATACTTCCCGGAAAACGGGCATGTAGTTCCTGAACAGGATTTTCTCCGTTTTCATTTACCTGCAGGCAGTCGATTTTATTCAACAATGTGATCATGGGAATATCCTGAGCACCATTTTTATTATCTGATAACTCTTTAAGCACTGATAAAGTTGTTTCATAATGGGTACCAATTGCGGTATCCGACGCGTCTAAAATATTAATAATAATATCCGCCAAAGCCGCTTCTTCAAGCGTTGAACGGAACGCCTTTATAAGAGAATGAGGCAGTTGGCGGATAAAACCTACAGTATCGGTAAGCAGAACCTGTACGCCTGGCGCTGGCTGGAAACGGCGGGTAACCGCATCCAGGGTAACAAAGAGTTTATCCTGAGCTAAAACATCAGCGCCTGTCAGTGCGTTAAGCAGACTGGATTTTCCGGCGTTTGTGTAACCGACAATGGCGCATACCGGCACATTGTTTCGTTCCCTCTGGCGTCTTTGCATCTGACGCTGTTTACCTACCTGTTCAACTTCTTTTTCAAGCTGTTGGATACGCTTTTCAATTTTTCTGCGATCCGTTTCCAGTTTTGTCTCGCCTGTTCCTTTTGTTCCGTAACGTCCGCCTCTTTGACGTGAAAGATCTATATACTTATGGCTGAGGCGCGGTAATGAGTAGGATAATTCGGCTAATTTTACCTGTAATTCAGCTTCCCTTGTGTTGGCCCTTTCCGCGAAAATACGAATTATTAGTTCCTGCCTGTCCACAACAGGAATTCCTGAAAGCTCTTCCCAGTTTCTCTGCTGAGATGGAGTTGGATTCCAGTCAAAAACAAATAAATCCGCATCTATTTCTGCGGCTTTTTGCGAAAGTTCCTCGACTTTCCCGCTTCCCATGCCATACTTTGCGTTTTTTTCCCTGACACGAATCTTTTCATGGGCTGCAATTTCCAATCCAAGGCTTTCTGATAAACCATGTAATTCACGGCATGAAGCCTCATTATAATCCTTGCCATTTATTATGCTGACCAATAAAGCTCTTTTGGGTTTATCCTGCGTATCATAGACTTTCTGCACAAAAATATTATAGCATAGCCCTGTTTTACTTACTATTGACAATACCTTCAAAAAAATGTTAGTTTATCAGTAAATTACCGCAAGGAGAAAAAACCATGGCACAGGCCAGTAAAAACAGCCGTACCGCGAGCGCGACGCAAAAATTTTTATGTACATGCGGGGGGGAAATAAAAATGAAAACCCTCTTTGAGAGCGGAAAGGTAAAAAATGTCGCGGAATGTGACAAATGCAAACGGCTCGAAAGACGCCCGTCAGATTTCAAATAGATCTGTAAAAGTAATTTAAACATCGTTTACAGGCATGGATTTCATTTTAAACAGATAGCTTTTACAGACATCCTTATCAGGGCGCAGTAAAAGCGAATAATTGAGGTTGCTGTTCCAAAAACACAAACCTTCGGTTTGAAAGTTTTGGAACAGCCTCAGTTTTTATTTTTTTTTGGAGGGTTATTCTTTGGCAAAGAAGATTAGTTCCGCAGAAAAGCGGCATCGAAAAAGTGAAGAGCGCCGTTTGCGCAATAAATCGGTAAAAAGTTCAGTCAGGACAAGCGTTAAGAAATTTGTTACTCTCGCGCAGAAAAAAGATCCGAATACAGAAACAGCGTTAAAGGAAATGATAAAAAAACTTGATACTGCCGCTGGAAAGGGTATTATATCCAAAAACGCAGCAGCTCGTAAGAAATCAAGGATGCAGCGATTCTATAATAACAACAAAGCGGCTCAATAATCTGCTTCTTTAAACAATAAAAATATATGCCGGCAAAAAAAATAACAAAGGCTGACATAATAGACGCTCTTTATGAAAAAACAGGAATGAACCGCAATGAAATCCGCAGCGCTGTTGATTTATTTTTAAATGAAATGAAAGAGGCTCTGATACGCCGTCAGGTGATTGAGCTCAGAGGTTTTGGGACATTTGAAGTAAAAACACGGAAAGCGCGTCCAAAAGCGCGTAATCCCAGAACCGGCGAAAGCCTTGTTATCCATTCCCACGGAACGGCGGTTTTCCGTTCCGGCCGTGAACTGAAACAGGCTGTATGGAATATAAATAATAATGAAGCGTGATAAAGAAAAAAATCATAAAGTAATACAGCAGAATCTGCTAAATCAAGAACGGTCAGACAACTGGTATAAAATAATAATTAAAAACCTGGGACTTGTATTTTTGGCGTCCTTGCTTTTTTCCGCTTCTTTTCCAAATCTTGTTATTGAAAACGGCATTCCTTTTTTTGCCTGGTTTGCCTATATTCCAATACTGATAGTTATAGGCAAATGCAGCCTGTTGGCCTGTATTGGCTGGGGCGCTGTTTATGGTTTCCTCTCTTATGGGCTTTTTAATTATTGGCTGGGAACTTTTCATCCAATGGCCGGAACAATTGTATACTCTGTTTATCTTTTTTACCTTGCGGTTGTTTTTCTGTTTTTTAAACTGGCAGATATTTTATTTCCTAAAAGATCATACCTGGTTCAATGGTTCATCTGGCTCGCATACGAATACTTATGTACGCAGGGATTTTTAGGATACTCCTACGGAGTTACAGGTTATTCGCAGTGGCGGATAATTCCCCTGATACAAATTGCAGGTATTACAGGCGTTTGGGGTGTCTGCGCTCTTGTAACATTCCCCTCTTTCTGGCTGGCGGGAGCGTTCAAGGAACGGGGAACAGATGCAAAAGGATTAAATTTACAACAAACTACGCAAACCAGCGCAAGCTCTCTATCCAATTTATTTTCCATTATTCGTGATGTTTTGTACCGGTTCGTGAAAAATAAATTATCTGTTTTTTTAAGGAAGGAAACTGTATCTGCCATAATCTGGGCTATTGCCCTTGCCGCGGCATTTACTTTTGGATTTATCACAAACAAGGATTTTTCTTCTTATCCGTCCGCTAATATTACGCTCATTCAGCACAACACAGATCCATGGGAAGCTTCCAAAGCGCCAACATCCATGCAGGTGCATGAAGCATACCGCAATGATCTTACAATATTGAAACGGCTCTCCGATGAAGCTTTGGCGTCGCGGTCTGACACTCAGCTTGTTGTGTGGCCGGAAACTGCATTTGTTCCGCGTATTTACTGGCATTATACATACCGCGACGATCCTGAATCGTGGATTACTGTCAGGGAGTTATTGAATTATCTATCCGCACAGAGCATCCCATTTTTGATCGGTAATGATGACGCGCGGATGGATTCGGCAAAAAACCCAAATTCAAATGACAAACATAGAATCGATTACAATGCTTCGCTGCTCTTTGAAAAAGATCAGATCACAAATGTTTACAGAAAACTGCATCTTGTGCCATTTACTGAACATTTTCCCTATGAAAAACAGCTTCCATTTATGTATAAGGCTCTGAAAGAAGCGGACACCCATTTTTGGGAAAAGGGCGATGAAGAGACCGTGTTCCAGGCGCAGGGTTTTACCTTTTCTACGCCGATATGTTTTGAAGATACGTTCGGTTATTTGTCAAGGAATTTTATACGCAGGGGCGCTGATATATTGGTTAATATTTCAAATGACGCGTGGTCAAACAGTTTACCAGCTCAAAACCAGCATCTCTCCATGGCGGTTTTCAGGGCTGTAGAAAACCGCCGTTCTATGGTGCGTTCCACCGCTTCAGGCCAAACCTGCGCGATTGATCCTGCCGGAAGAATTATCGCAATGGCTCCTCCATTTACAGAAGCATGGCTGAATGTATCGGTTCCGGTTATGAAGGGAGAAACGATTTACACGCTCTGCGGCGATTATACCGGAATTACTTTTACAGCCATAGCCGCCGCTCTGTTGCTTTTTGGGATGGTTTTATGTATAATTAACAATCTTAAAAAGGTAAGGAAATAATGAACACCCAAAAAAAGATATTGATAGCAGATGATGAAACCATTAGTCTTGATTTCTTTGAAGTAATGCTGTCAAAGCTTGGTTTTGTAGTAGAGAAAACCGCTGACGGCGGCGAAGTCATTGATAAGGTCAAAAAATTTCTTCCGGATTTAATACTTCTGGATAATATAATGCCGGGAATGACTGGTAAAGAAATTACTAAAATTCTGAAAAACGATGTAAATTTCCGCAATATATCAATAATTATGATATCAGCGCTTGATGATGTTAAGGATAAAGTCAGTTGTTTTGAAGCGGGAGTAGACGATTATATAACAAAACCATTTAATTTTTCTGAAGTATTGGCGCGGATGAACGCTGTTTTGCGTAACCGAGAACTGTTTGCCCAGATTAAAGTCAGGGAAACGCGCCTTGCGCTCGCCGAAGAATTAAACCAGGATTTAAAAGATAAACTTTGCGCCTTTGTAGGAAGCATTGATGAACTTGACAAGGCGATTGCGTTGATCTGTGAAAATACAGCGGAAACTGGAGAAAATTCAAACCAAGAAGATCTGTCAAATCTCATTAAACCGGTAAGCGCGAAAATAATGTCTGTCCGAAAACACATAGCCAGCCTGGACGCGAGGATTGAAAAAACAATAAATGAATGGGATAATTTAAAAAAAGATGAAATAGGACTTTCAGTTCTGGAAAACCAAATACGAAAATTCCTGCATCAGGAGCAACAATAATGCCCAAGCGCGAAGGCAGAAGAAAAGACAATTCACAGATTGTAGTGTTAGGCAAAACCACAAGCTTTACCGGTATACTGAAATTTGATTCGACATTGCGCATTCAGGGAAGTTTCAGGGGAACCATTGACGCGGCCGGCGCCCTGATTGTCGATAAAGACGCGGTTGTCGAGGCAGATCACATAACGGTAAGCTCTCTTACAGTTTACGGCAGCATAACAGGCACTGTGCAGGCGCTGGATAAAGTTGATATGATGAGTGGCGCGAAAGTTCACGGCGATGTAAGCGCCGCGAGATTACGCATCGCGGACGGAGTGTTCTTTGACGGCAAGTGCAGAATGACAAGCGTAGACAAAGATATAGAAATTTTTCATCGTCCTACAGAAGAAATAAAAGCTGAACTGCAGCGTACCTGATGTATAACCCAGGGCGGCTGTTTACGCCCGGAATTATGAATGTGTAAATGGAAGAATTTGAATTAATAAATGAGCTAAAAATCCGCGCAGAAAAAACCGCGCGGAAAGTGATACAAAAATTAAGCTGGTTATCCCTTACCGCGGCATTGGCTGAATCATGCACTGCAGGTCTTGTATCAGCATACATGGCGGACACACCCGGCGCTTCAGGGGTATTGTGGGGTTCTTATGTGTGTTATACAAAAGAAGCGAAAATATCCATGCTTGGCCTTGACGGCGGTTTGCTTGATGTTAATGGTCTTGTAAGCAGGGAAACCGCCATATCAATGGCAGAAGGGGCGTTAAAAAAAAGCGGCTCGGATATAGCGGCGTCTGTAACCGGTCTTGCAGGACCGGACGGCGATGGCAGCGACACTCCGGTCGGGACAGTCTGGATAGCGGCCGCTATACAAAATGGACAGACAACAGCAAAGGAATTTCATTTTACCGGTTCCAGAAATGTAATTAGAATCCTTGCCGCTGTTGAAGTAATGGAATCTATTTATGAATTGAATATTAACCTGACGAAAATTCCTTCTTGACATAGTCAGGTTAAAATATTAAATTAGGAGTATCCTGTCGAAATTCATATGATTAAAAATAAAGAGCAGATCCTGTTTGTTTCCGGAGCTTCTGTCCGGAGATGGCAATCCAATAGGTGGTAAAAATGGCATTGGTACGAAGAGGCAGAAAGCCTTCGGTTTATGAAAACGCTGAAACTGAAAACAGCGAAGAAATTGAAAAACCGCAAAATAATGATTCTGATACGGAAAACAGAAATACGGAAAATCAATCAGAAAATAAAACCGATAACAGGGAAAGGCTGGGGCGTGTTGTAGTGCGCGCTCCGAATGAAGGCGACGCTTCGAATCAAAGGTATACAAATTACAGGAACAGCTCGGCAATTGCCGGAAACGGATCAAACGGAAACAACCGGCCTTCCTCTTTTCCATCAGGTTCTGCGGGAGAGGGCGATGCTTCCGGCCAAAGATATGCGAATTTCAAAAGCTCAGTGAAACCAGGCGCAGTAAGAAGGAAGATGCATCCGGATTATGAAGGTTCTGAAATGAGACAGGGCGATGATGAAACAGAAACACAGGAAAGCGCTCCTGTCAGTTTACCCGCATTACCCAAGCTGCCTTCCATGCCCGATCTTTACGGTAAACCAATACCGCGCCAGGATCAGGATAATTCAAAACCCAGGTTAACAATTAATGAATTAATCAGACTGAACATGATAGACCTGCGCGAACTTGCCGCGTGTTACAGTATCACGCATGATGATATGGTAACGTTAAAAAAACAGGAAATAGTTTTCGCCATATTAAAAGCGCATACGGAAAGGGGCGGTATTATTTACGCCTACGGCTCTCTGGAAATTCTTCCCGACAGTTATGGTTTTTTACGCAGCCCGCAGAATTCATATCTACCGGGTCCTGATGATATTTATATCAGTCCAAGCCAAATTCGGCTTTTCGCGCTGAAAACAGGCGACACTGTTTACGGTCAGATTCGCAGTCCCAAAGAGGGAGAGCGTTTCTTCGCCATGCTGCGGGTAGAAACGGTGAATTACGATGATCCCACAGTCGCTCAAAGCCGAATACCATTTGACAACCTTACCCCGCTGTACCCTAACCAAAAACTCGACCTTGAAAATTCTACCGAAGGAATTAGCGAAAGATTCATCAACCTGTTCTGCCCCATCGGTAAAGGACAGCGCGCGTTAATTGTCGCACAGCCCAGAACCGGAAAAACCATCATGATGCAGAAAATCGCAAACGCGATAACGAAGAATCATCCGGAAGTTTACTTAATTGTCCTGCTAATTGATGAACGTCCTGAAGAAGTGACAGACATGGAACGCACCGTGCGCGCGGAAGTAATCTCTTCTACATTTGATGAACAGGCAACCAGGCATGTTCAGGTTACCGAAATGGTTCTGGAAAAAGCGAAACGGCTCGTTGAACATAAAAAAGACGTAGTGATTTTACTTGATTCAATTACACGCCTTGCGCGCGCGTATAACCAGACAGTCCCGACATCGGGAAAAATTCTTTCAGGCGGCGTTGATTCAAACGCGCTCCATAAGCCAAAACGCTTTTTCGGCGCGGCGCGTAATATAGAAGAAGGCGGCAGCCTTACAATTATTTCCACTGCATTGATTGAAACAGGCAGCCGCATGGATGAAGTAATTTTTGAGGAATTTAAAGGCACAGGCAATATGGAAATCAACCTTGACAGGCGCATTTCCGACCGCCGCCTGTTCCCGGCGATTAATATTAAAAAATCCGGAACCCGCAAGGAGGAACTTCTGCTTACGGAAGAAGAGCTGCAGAAAATCTGGATATTGCGAAAAGTTGTTAACCCCATGGATGACATCGAGATTATCGAGTTCCTGGTTGACAAGATGAAAAAAACCAAGAATAATGAAACATTCCTGAAATCCATGAATACCGGTTCAGCCGGAATGGATTAATCAGGAGGGAACCTTCGCAAACCTGCGCTGCGCCCGGTAGATGTTCCTAAACCCTGAAATGAGAATTGGATAATTTTTTGGAGGATATAAATGAGAAATGGCATTCATCCCAGATATGAAAATACAACAATAACCTGCGCCTGCGGGAATGTAATAGAAACCCGTTCCACTATCAGGGACATCAAAGTTGAAATTTGCTCCGCCTGCCATCCTTTCTTTACCGGCAAGCAAAAACTTGTTGACACAGCAGGCCGCATTGAACGGTTCAGGAAAAAATATAATATAAAGGAATAGTCAGAAACCTCTTTTACCTAAATCTTTTACGATATTCAGGTAAATGCCGGGTATATCATTTCCAGATATTTTCCGTTTTTAATATCAATAATTTCCGCGTGTGAAATATTTTCAAGTTTTATAATATTATCGCTCCACCGGGCGGAGATTTCGCTGACCATTCCGTCATTTGCTCCGCTGATATTTTTTATATATAAATGAGGCTGTTCCAAAAACGCAAACCTTCGGTTTGAAAGTTTTGGAACAACCTCACTCATTAATTGATTTATCAGGCATATTAACACAGCCAAAAAACGCGATTGATAATACCAATATTATAAAATATTTTTTCATAATAACGTTCACTTCTCTATCATAAAAGCTTTTGGAATTTTCCTGTCCTTAAAATCTTCATCAGTTATTTTTCCGCTTAAATCTGTTACGCGAACATTTTCTGCGTAATGCGCAAGCTGTTCTTCCAAATTCGCTGCCGTTACCGCGCAGCGGCGCATATTAACGCTCAGGAATATTTTTCCGCCTGCGGAAAGCAATGCCAGGCATTTTTCCAGTAATATTGTTAAATCACGCTGCAAGTCAAAGTTATCTGTCATTTTTTTTGAATTGGAAAAAGCTGGCGGATCCGCGATTATAATATCCCAGCGTATCCTGGCGGCAATTGCCATGTCAATAAAATCCAATACATCAGCGCGAATGAGCCTGTGCCCGCCCTTCTCCTGTCTTACTCCGCGTTCCGCAAATGAATTATTCTTCAGGATACCAGCAGAATACCCGTTAAGCGAAAAATTTTCCCGCGCCCAGGAAAGGTATGTATTTGATAAATCCACAGAATCGGTAGAAACAGCGCCGCCTGATGCAGCGTATACTGAAAAAGAGCCGGTATAAGAGAACAGGTTCAAAACTTTTTTACCGGCAGATTCGTCTCTTACAATTGCACGTAAAAGCCGCCGGTCAGGAAAGAGGCCGGTATCAAGGTAATCGGATAAATTTACCTTAAAGGCAAGGCCGCCTTCGCTTACTATTTTCACATAACGCTCTGATGAAATTTTTTCATATTGGGAAATTCCCTTCTGTTTTTGGCGGCGCTTTAAAAATATATGAACAGGATCAAAATCAAGCGCGGAGGCTGCGCTGTCCTTCATTACAGACAGCCAGCGCTCTTCATCATCCGCGTCTTTTTCATAGGGACGTTTATAAAGAGCGCCGCAAAGACAGGCGTCCTGCATCTGAAGCGGTTCGCCGTAATAATCCAGTACGAGAGGTATTTCCGGTATGTCACGATCATAAAGCCTGAAAGCTCCAACGCCTGTTCTATGCGCCCACTTTTTTAGATGACGGAAACGTTTTTGCAAACGGTTAGCGAACATCTGCGCCTGCGATGAGGTTTTATCAATCATGTGTACAGGCGTTTCAGTCCAAATCTGAATATTTTGGCAGAAAATCCGCGTTTTGCTTAAACATTTTTTTTGTCATTTCTTTTATCTCCTGTATGCCCAGTACCGCCGAGGTAAGGGGATCAAAAGCAATGGCTTGATATATCTTTCGCGCATCTTTTGCCAGCGCGCCTTCAACCGCCAGTTCCTCACAAACAGAACTGGTATGCACCAAAGCCGCCAATTGATCGGGAAGTTTGCCAACCTTTATCGCTTCAAATCCGTGAGGGGACGCAAGCACAGGCACTTCCACACACGCGCTTTGCGGCAGGTTATCAATCAAACCGTTATTCAGAACATTGCCGTTAAATTTAAACATGATCCTGTCTCCGAACATCGCGTTAAATATATAAGCCGCATATTCCTGTCCGCGGTTCAAATCGGTATCACTTTCCTTTAACCAGTCTTCAATTTCAATGTGCCATGTTTCTTTTCTGCTCATGTACTCATTCAGAATATAGGCGTAAGCGCCGGGATTCCAGCCTGTTCCGTAAATGCAGAATTTTTCGATCAAGTCCGGCCGTTTGCGAAACCATGCATTGTACTCCGAATTATGGCCTGATGATTCTGTGGGATAATAATCCAGAAGCATAAACATTTCGTTACGCACAATTTCTTCATTGTAAATTTTTGGATCTTTCATGGCTTCTTTAAGCAGAGGGTACGCGTCTTTGCCTTTCCATCTGTAATCAAGATAAAAAGCCTGATGATTAATGCCTGCGCATGTATAGGTGACATCCTCATATTTCGCTCCTATCCAGTTCGCGAGCATCCATGCTGTCCCCTGCACGCTGTGGCAAAGCCCTGTAATCTTCAGCTTCGGAAACCGGCTTTGCATCGCCCGGCACAGCATCGCCATGGGATTGGTATAGTTCAGAAACACAGCATTTGGACAATATTTTTCTATATCTTTACAAATATCAAGCATTACAGGAATTGTTCTTAGAGCGCGGAAAATTCCCGCAGGTCCCCGTGTGTCGCCCACATTAATATCAACGCCGTATTCTTTTGGTATCTCTATGTCATAACGCCAGATATCGACATCGCCGTTTAAGATTGTACAAAGAACCCCATCGGCTCCTTCCAGAGCTTGCGCGCGGTTTTTTGTAGAAATTATTTTAGCGCCGTAATTTCCCGCATTGATAATCTTTTGCACCGCTTTGGTAATATAATCAAGCCGCTCATCATCAATATCCATAAGAGCGATTGTAGCGTCCTTAAACGCGTCAAATGTCAGAATATCCCTGACCAATGTCCTTGTAAAACCAAAACTTCCGGCGCCGATAAACGCGAACTTTGCCATGTTTTTCTCCTTGCTTTAACTCGTAATCTGTTATACTTTCTTTATCAGCAAACTGATGAAACCACTTGTTTTTGAAGATTCTCACTGTTATACAATAACATAAAAAAAAGCGGGAAACAAGTTAAAAATATATTGGCGGGTGTTACACTTTCCCGTTATAAAAATTAAGGGTGAAATTCCTGCTCAAGCTGTAAACACTCATTGATTTTTTTTAATACAAATATCCGCATCTCAGGGGATAATTTACGGAACATTTCTAAAAGCTTTTTTTCATCATCATTTTTTGGCTTTGTAGTTGTGTTAAACATTTCCCCTTTGCCGGTACGCAGCCACGATTCGTTGACATTGAAAATTAGGCATATTAGCTTTAGGTTTTGCTCTGTTAAAGTATTTTCCCCTGTCTCTACTTGTGAATACCCGCTTTGAGCCATGCCAATTTTTCCGGCAAATTCCGATTGATTTATTTTTAAAGCTTTTCGCGCTTCTTTTAAACGTTTATTAATCACTTCCATGGACAATTTCAAACTATTAAATAAAGGATAAATAATCAAGGAATTTATTACAAAGGGATAAATTTACTTGACAAATATCCTTATATAATATTAAATATTGTTTAAGGATACAATAAAAAGATTAAATATGAGCAATCAGGAAAAGGAATTATTGGAAGGTTATCGTAAACTCAAGCCGGAATCCAGGCAAATAATCATGTCAATAATTGCCAAGGCAGCCGAGCCTGTCATAAATACACAGCAAGTACAAAAACAGCAAATATCTGAGAGTAAGCAGGATACGAATGAATAGCGCATTAAATAATAATATTTAAATAAACAGAAGGAGTTTTTATGAAAAAATTATCATTAATTACTACATTATTTTTCTTTCTTTTGATTATTGGATGTTCAGATTCTCCTGGTAATAATATTAACAATGCACAAGTAAATTTTTCTCTCGAATCTCTCAGTTTGTTAACCAGAGATATAAAATCAATTTATCTTGGAAATCTGTCACCGACTAATAACGAGAGATCAACAATTAATTCAAGCATTACAACCCTTGCCTATGTTACATCCGCCGGGCAAAACGCGCCGATTCTTTTTAATACATCTTCAGGATATAATGTAGCTTTAAGTGTTACAAATTTGGAACAACTGGATTTTCAACGTATCCCTGTAAACTTTGATGGTTATTACTTGATCACGGATGTACAGGGGGGAGGTTATACAATAAGCACTCTGGAAGATTTTAATGGCCGTGCGCTAATTGATATGAAAACAGGCGTAATATATGATTTTTCAAATTTTCATGGAATACAATTCATACAGGATGATTTAATGCTGCTCATTATGAATTCTACATTATACAAAATTGATCTAAAAGCTGCATCTTTACAGGCTGTCGCCTTAAATAATGGAAATTTTCTACCTCTTAGCGGGATATATCTCCCATTTATAAGTAATAATAAAGTTATAGCTATACGAAATGAGACAGTAATGTTAAATGAAATTCCATATACTGAAATTCGGGCTTTTTATCATATTGTAGATATGAATACTGGAATAAACACTCAGCCAATAGATATTCCGAATTACCCAATGATGGTTAGTAATATTACTTCTCCGATGGTAGTAGTTAATTGGGGTCCTGCTTTTGATTTTCCAGAATTTAACGCTGGAATTAATATTGGTATTTTATTGCAAGATCTGTCAGGAAAACCTTGGATGTATAGTAATTATGATGATGGTGGAGTTGGTTTCTGGACTGGTGTTAATTCAGGTCAAAAATATCTTACAACTAGCATTAACATAAATGAATCAGAACAACTTATAGGAGAGTCAATACAAAAAGACATTCTTTCATTTAGTCCAGGTTCCAGAAAAGAATTTATCTATTTTAATTCCGGAAATATTTTACGAACCTCTGATATTAATAATTCTGTATCTTACCGCAGTAATGGTGTAATGATTATTTATGATTATGGTTTTGTTCAGCTTACAAGAAAAGCTATTGGAATAAATGTTGAATCCGTAGCTCTTATTTTTCCATCTGTTACTGCGGAAAAATCGTTTATTAACAGTGATAATTACCTCTTTTGGCTGGATAGTAAAACTATTAAACGGCTCTGGCTTGGAACCGGAGGCACAGAAGAAATAGTATACACAAATAGCCGGATCATAGATAATGCCCCAAACCGGAATTTGTTAACTGCATCCGGAAGAAACATGATTTTTTATCAGTACGCGGAAGGTTCTGTTACGGAGGTCTATACTTATTCAATAGATATGTACAATCCTGACGCTCAGCCAATTATTCTTGATTCTAATGATATGGAGATAATTAACATAATAGAGCTTGATTTTTAAACTAAACCATGCAGAAATATATGCTTTATTAGCTTGAAAAAACCATTACAAGGCGAGGCGAGGCGCAAAGCCATTCCGGTGGCATCGGTGTGGATCACTATAATGCCACACCAAAGTGTGTGTTGTATAAGGCCGAAGCTGTAAGGAGCCGGTATGTCCGCAGGAAGAGAGACACCCTCAAGAGCACTGTAATATGACATGTAAGTATTTTTATAAGTATTGTTTTTAAACCTTATGATTCAAATTTTGGAAATGTTTCTATATCTGTCCTTGAAAAAAAAATCAACATAATGTACATTAATATAAATGACGCTAAACATTACCCCTGTAACAAACCACCGGGAGCGGGAAAAAGGAAACATCGTATACCCTGTTTATTCAAGGCGATCCGGCGGTTTATCTGTTGGGATCAACCTGTTCCCAGATAAAAAAAAATGCGAATTTGACTGCCCCTATTGCGAAGTGTTTCCGTTTTCAGGTAACGGCGAATTTTCTCTGGAACAGATGGAAACCGATCTTCGCTCTGCCATAACCGCCGCGCTTGAACAGAATGTACCTGTCATGGATATTTGCTTTTCAGGTAACGGGGAGCCTACGCTGTCGCCTTATTTTGACGAAGCGTTAAAGCTTGCAGGCGGTATCCGCGCAGAGACGGCGCCTTCAGCGGAACTGGTGCTTATAACAAACGGTGCCGGGTTATTACAGCCACAGATTTTTTCCGCGCTGCAAAATGCAGCTAACGGCCATATTGCGCTTAACATCTGGCTGAAACTGGACGCCGGTACATCAGACTGGTATCAAAAAATGAACCGCACAAGTATCTCCTTTGAAAAACTTATTTCAAAGATAAAAGATTTTACCTCCTGCGCGCCTGTTACAATACAGACAATGCTCTGCGCGATTAACAAAGAGCCGCCGTCCTCTGAAGAAGCGCAGGCATGGGAGACTATAGTATGTAATGCGGCTTCAGGTAACAATATCCGCAAGGTGCAAATATACGGTAAAGCCCGCTCTGCTCCCGAAGATCCGCTTTCCTCTCCCCTGCCCGCTTCCTTTCTTGAAGACAGAGCTGCGTCATTACGCCGCGCGTTTGCGGAAAAAGTCATTACAACATTGGTAGAAATTTACTTGTAGAATTTAATATTTTTAATACAATTTTGATTGTAACCTTGAATTTAATTACAATTTAAGCAATACTTACCCTCATGAATTACGATGTAATTTTGGCAGGCGTTGGGGGACAGGGAGTTTTATCCATCGCCTCAATTATTACCCATGCGGCTCTGAGTGAAGGGCTGGAAGTCCGCCAGAGCGAAGTGCATGGGATGGCGCAGAGAGGCGGCGCTGTTTTAGCCCACATGCGCATTGCAAACAGAAAGATCGCGGGCGACCTTGTTCCAAAGGGCGGCGCGGATATGATCATTTCCATGGAGCCTCTGGAAAGCCTTCGGTATATATCGTATTTAAAACCGGACGGAATCCTTGTTACCGCAGCTGAACCGTATAATAATATTTCCAATTATCCCGATATCGAAGGAATTCATTCATTAATAAAAAGCCTGCCTGAATGGCGGATTGTACAGGCTGCGTCTCTGGCAAAAGAAGCCGGTTTGGCAAAAGCGGTAAATACTGTCATGGTAGGAGTAGCTTCATGCTTCCTTCCGGTAAAAACCCGGAGTCTGGAAAAAATTATTGGTGAAGTATTTTCAAAAAAAAATGAAGCGGCTGCAGCGGCAAACGCAAGAGCTTTTCATCTTGGGCAAGCCGCGGCTAAAGTAACAAAGACAGGATAAAAAGATGAATTATCAGTATTGGGATCCACAAATTGAAAAAATGCCAAGAGCGGAGCTTGAAGCTTTGCAATTACAGAAACTTAAAACGGAAATCAGATGGGCTCTGCGCGCTCCATTTTACAAGGAGAGGCTTTCAAAGGCCGGCATTAGCTGTCATGATGACATAAAAAGCCTTGATGATCTTAAACGATTTCCTTTTACAACAAAAAATGATCTAAGGGACGGTTTTCCGTACGGATTTTTATCAATTCCGAAAGAAGATGTTGTGCGCCTTCACGCATCCAGCGGAACCACCGGCATTCCCACAACAATTTATTTCAGCCGTGACGATATTAAACGATGGGCCGGTTATATGGCGCGCTGCATTTACGGAACGGGCTGCGATAAGAACGATGTTTTTCAGAACATGATAACATATGGTCTTTTTACAGGCGGCCTGGGTCTTCATCAGGGCGGCGAAGAAGTTGGCATGCTGGTAATTCCTGCGGGTGCGGGCAACACCGCGCGCCAGTTTAAAATGATGCAGGATTACGGGACGACTGTGTTACACGCAACGCCGAGTTTTCTTCTTCACCTTGAAACAAAAATGAAGGAAGCCGGAGTTCAGAGGGAAAGCCTTTCGCTGAAACGCGCGTTTGCCGGTGCGGAACCTTATTCCGAAGACACAAGGAGGCGCATAGAATCGCTTTTAAAAATTGATGTTTACAATTCTTATGGCCTTTCGGAAATGAACGGCCCTGGCGTCGCTTTTGAATGCCAGTGCAAGGAAGGACTGCACATCTGGGAAGACGGTTACATTGCAGAAATTGTTAATCCCGACACTCTGGAGCCTGTAAAAGAAGGCGAAACCGGCGAACTAATTCTTACAATATTGTGCCGCGAGGCCACGCCAATCCTCCGTTACCGTACCCGCGACCTTACGTCCTTTTATAATGAACCATGCAAATGCGGCAGAACCCACCGCCGAATGAGGCGCATAACAGGCCGCAGCGATGATATGCTCATCATCAACGGGGTGAATGTCTTCCCCAGCCAGATAGAAGAAGTAATAATGAGCATGAAGGAAGTCGGCAACAATTATTTAATCGTGGTTGAAAAAGACGGCGCACTGGACAGGCTGACCGTTAAAACCGAAGTAAGCACCGAAATTTTCATGGACGACTCCCGTCCGTTAAACGCGTTAAAAGAGAAAATAAAAGAAACATTACAGGCATCAATCTCGATAAATCCCAAAGTAGAACTCCACGAAAGCGGCAGCCTGCCAATATCCGAAGGCAAAGCAGTAAGAGTAAAAGACACCAGGCCAAAAGATGTTTAAATAATTTTTACTTGACAATACATCTAAACACCTGTATAGTTATCACATGGGACTGCAGGATCTGCACGAAAAAATATCGATACTATCAGGCGCAGCGAAATACGACGCTTCCTGCGCAACTTCAGGCAGCAGCGGCTTTAACAACTTCAACAGTAAAAATAAAAAAAAATTGGGCACGGCTCTGCCAACCGGAGTTTGTCATAGCTGGACACAGGATGGCCGGTGCGTAAGCCTTTTAAAAGTGCTTTATTCCAATGTATGCAAATACGACTGCGCTTACTGCGTAAACCGCGCGTCGGCGGATATTAAACGCAGCAGTTTTACAGTTCAGGAACTGGCGGAACTTACATGCGAGTTTTACAAACGTAATTACATCGAAGGGCTTTTCCTGTCTTCGGGGATATTCGCCGACCCTGATATAGTCATGGAAAAATTAACAGAAACCGCCAAAACGCTCAGAACAGAAATGGGTTTTGGAGGATACATCCATTTAAAATTGATTCCCGGTACCGGGGAGACAATGATCCGCGAGGCGGGAAAATGGGCGGACAGGCTCAGCGTAAACATTGAACTGCCGACAGAAAAAAGTTTAATAACCCTCGCTCCTGAAAAATCAAAAAAAGCGATTATAGGCGCGATGAATGATTTTTCCGATATAAGCTGCGATATAGAAGAAAACCGCCGCAAGCCGAAATTTTTACCTCAGGGAAAAACAGCATCGCAGTGGTTCGCGCCCGCAGGACAGAGCACCCAGCTTATCGTCGGCGCAACAGGCGAAGATGACAGGCAGATTATAAACCTGACAAGCTCGCTATACAATAAATTTTCCTTAAAACGGGTATACTATTCCGCTTTTATCCATCCGGGTAGTTACGCGCAAAAAGAAAATCACGCGGGCATGACACATAACGTCACTAACAGCGGCGCGGAACTTTTCAGCGATCCCAGACTGCCTGAAGGCATCGGCCCTCCCCTTGTGCGGGAACACCGTTTGTACCAGGCGGATTGGCTCCTGCGTTTCTACCATTTCAGCGCCGGGGAAATTTTAAGCGAGAGCGAGCCATTCCTTGACGCTCACATCGATCCTAAAACCGCGTGGGCGCTGAAAAACATGGATTATTTCCCCGTCGAAATAAACCGCGCCGATTATGAAACACTTTTGCGCATCCCCGGTATCGGCGCAAAAACCGCCCGGCGCATAATAGAAACACGGCGTTCGCGCAGCTTAAGCCTTGACAATCTTCGCCGCATGGGCGCAGCCCTTAAACGCGCCCGCTATTTTATAACTGCGGGAGGCGCGTACATCGAACGCCCAGACGATCCTGTACGCATCCGCCGCCTGCTCTCAGACACCGACGGCGCGGGTTTGCAATTGCCTCTTTTTGATTTTTAGGCAGGCGGTATGTTTCGCAAACTCAATGAACTGTTCCTGCTCATAAATAACAAAGAGCCTATCAGAAGACAGGAAGATTTATTTGGATTTTCAGAGAATGCCGCATCATCCATGCCAGAAGCGGCGCATTTCCAGTATGAGCAGGACGATATTGATCTTATTGCATCCTTTTACTCCGGGATGTTACAGCCTTCAAATCTGCCTGAACCCACGCGTACGCTTTTTAATCTTTCTGTAAACGCGTTTGAAATTTTCATTCACTCATGGATGAGCGAAATTCCCATAGAAAGGGAATCCGTAATTTTCGCTAAAAAAATTATCGCTGCTTCTGTTCAGATGAACAGTCAGGAAGAAAAACACCGTGCGGCAGAACAGGTAATAAATGACCGAGGCGACTCGGATACCCTGACAATGTTAAATGTATCCGCCAGGGTAACGCGGGAGATTCACCGCATGACAGAGCTTTTACGTTTTTCGCCTGACGCGGACGGCGTCTTCATCGCGAAATGCGCGCCGGATCATCTGGTTCTTCCGGCTCTTGGAATATATTTTACCGCCCGTTTCTCAGAAACTGCCTGGGCAATTATTGATGAAAAACGAAACTTGTGTTTATGCGGACAAAACGGTAAACAGGCAAAAATCATGATATCCGAAGATATACAGACAGGTTTTAAATCGGAAGGAAATGATGACTGGGAAGCCCTATGGAAACACTACCATAGAACAATCAACAATGAGAGCAGAGATAATCCCAATTTACAGCGTCAATTAATGCCCCGGCGTTACTGGAAATACCTTCCGGAGAAAACTTAAAAATCTTCAGCCTGATCAATATATACAGATAACCAATAAAAATTTCAGTTATTATTCAGTCAGTGTAACCTTCTCAATCTATTTTAAATTTACTGTATATAGTATTATTCAAAACAGGAGGAGATATCTGCGCCTTAAAATAGTCTTAATTACTGTAATTATATTGATATTTTTACATCTTGATTTGCTTGCCCAAACAAAAGAGCTTAACCTGGACGAGGCAGTTAAACACGCTCTTGAATATAACCTAAATCTGAAAAAAAATGAAATTGATCTGGCGGCAAGCGGGTACTCGGAAAAAAATATATGGTCGGAGATTTTTCCCACTATCAGCGCAAGCGCAAGCATAGGTTACAGAGACGCCCTTTTTGGCCCCTCTCCCAATAACGCGGGCTTGAATTACAGCGTTGGTTTGGGCTTGAGCCTTGGATTGAACGCGGGAATTCCATATACAATAAAAAATATTAAACTGGCCCATGAAAGCAATATTCTGCGGTACGAGGATGCTTGTAATCAGCTTTCCATTCAGGTTACAAAAAGATTCTATTCGCTTATCACGGAGAAAAACAATCTTCTGCTTCTTGAGGAAATCCTGAACCTGTCGCAAAGACAATATGAAAGAAACGAGATCTCCTTTAAAAACGGCCTTGTGGGTGAACTTGCCCTTATGCAGAGCAAACTTGCCGTAGAAAACGCGCGCTACAATTTAAACGCGGCGGTTATTAACAACATGAACAGCATGGGAGAATTTCTTGCGATGCTGGGAATGCCTCCTGATGCCAATGTTTCGCTGTCAGGAGAAATCAGCATTGTCAAAATTGAAGCTGAAGCGGAACTGCTGATTAATCAGCACCTTCCGGGACGGCCTGACATTTTAAGGGCAAAACAGGAAATTGACAGGCTTGAAAACGCTGAAACGCAGACAAAAATGCAGAGCCGCGCTCCCTCGATCAATTTATCGGTTGACTGGAGCAGTTCAAATTTCTCTCCTTTTTCCGACAGCTTCAGCGCGAGCGCGCGCCTGAGCATCCCAATCGATCCATGGATTCCGGGAACTTCAAGAAGCCAGTCTGTCCGCAGGGCAGGCGATTCAACAGAAAAAGCAAGGATGGATCTTTCTATCGCAGAGGATTCTGCCAAAACGCAGATTCGATCCTTAACAGCGCTTCTGGGAAATTCCTGGAACAGCATAGAGATTGCCGTTCTGAGCCATGAAGCGGCGGAGCGCAGTTATCAGCTAACGGAACTTGGCTTCAGAAACGGAACTGTGGAATATCTGACGCTTGAAAATGCACGTAACAACATGGCAAGCACCAGGCAGCGTTTGCTGCAGAGTCAGCTTTCCTACTTCAATATGATATTGGATCTTTCCGCCGCTCTTAATGTGGACTGGAAAAAATTAATTAATGTCTTTGGGGTTCAAGGTGAAAAAGAGTAAAATTATCACTGCCGCCATACTGCTGCTGATTATTCTTTTTGCGGCGCTTATCGCGATTAATCTTTTCGCTCCTGAACAACAGCGGCGGGGAGCGGGAGGCGCTCCGGGCGCGGGAGGCGGGAGAGCTTCTCGCATCGCAACTACAGTAAGGGTTACGCCGGTAGCTCCCGGCACGATAGAAAAAAGCGTAATAATTAACGGCGAAGTGCTTCCGAGAAACCAGGTAACGATCTACCCCACTGTCGCCGGGAAACTTACTGAAAGCTTATTCAGTATCGGAAACAGGGTAAACCGCGGCGATGTGGTCGCGATGATTGATCCATCCAGGCCAGGAGAAGTTTTTTCGCAAAATCCCGTGATTTCCACAGTGTCAGGAACCGTTTTGCAGTCGCCGTACAGTATTGGCGATACATTAACAACACAGTCAGGTATTTATGTGGTAGGAGATCTCGCATCACTGTTAGTTGAAACTTATGTGCCGGAGCGCTTTGTAGCATCTCTGCGGCAGGGTCTGCGCGCTGTCCTTAAGTTCGAAGCCATTGCGGGCGAAACATTTAACGCAGAAGTAACGGAATTAAGCCCGGTACTCGATCCCGCGAGCCGTACAATGCGCATACGGCTGCGTTTTTTAAATCAGGACTCACGCATAAGGGCGGGAATGTTCGCAACTGTCAGCCTTGTTACAAACCGCAGGGTAGACGTTCCTGTCATTCCAAGAATTGCCGTAATTAATACCTACGGTTCATGGATTGTGTTTACTGTCGATGAAAACAATAACGCCATCAGGCGGGAAATTACGCTTGGTATTGATAGCGAAGATTTTGTTGAAGTGCTTTCCGGTCTGGAATTGGGAGAACGGGTTGTCACAGCGGGGCAGAATTTCCTTTCATCAGGCGATCTTGTCCGCATTGTCGAATAACGGAGAAAAAAATGGGCATTGCGGAATATTCTGTCAGGCGTCCTGTTACAATTGTAATTATTTTCGCTCTTATTATTGGCATTGCTGCGACAATGGTTGTTAATCTCGCCGTAGACCTTTACCCATCAGTGTCGCGCCCTGTAATGTCGGTGTCTACCCGTTTCCCGGGTGCGGGACCAACTGACGTTGAACGCAATGTAACAGAGCGTCTGGAAAGATCCCTGATGTCTTCAAGGGGGCTTGTTAACATGACAAGCAGTTCATCGTTTGAGTCCAGCAGTATCAATCTTGAGTTTGAGTACGGAACCGATATGGACAAGGCGATAAACGACGCCCAGACTCTTTTAAACAGGCTTGCCAATTCCCTGCCTGACGGCGTTTCAACTCCCACAGTCCGCCGCTTTGACATGAGCGCCATGCCGATAATGCGCCTTGTCGTTATGGGAAATTATCCCCCCGATCAGCTCCGTATTTTCGCCGAAGATGAAATTCAATCGTCAATTGAACGCATTGAAGGCGTCGCGGCGGCGGATGTAACTGGAGGCACAACGCAGGTTATCAGGGTTGAAGTTTCACTTAACCGCCTCGCGGCTTTTAACCTGACGTTAAGCGATATATCAAATTCTCTCAGAGGCCAGAGCGTTCTCGCATCCGGCGGAAACCTGAGGCGCGGCACACGTGAATACCAGATAATGACTCAGGAAGAACTGGTCAGCATTGAGCAGATAAAACGGCTGGTCGTAAAAACGGTAAGCATTACAGGAACCGGCCAGTCAGGCCGTTATCAGACAATACGCCTTGAGGATGTCGCCGATATATCGCTTGGATATAACGATAACGCTTCAAGGGTTCAGATAAACGGACAGAGCGGAGTTTATATTCAGGTAACGGCCGAAAGCGGCAGCAATCAGGTAAAGGTATCCGACAATGTTCAGGCGGCGTTAGCTGATATCAACGCTTCGCTCCCCCAGGGCATTACTCTTCAGATACTCTCAGATAACACAACAATGATTCGTTCCACTATGAGCCAGGTTTACACTAACGCCATCCAGGGTGCAGCCCTTGCCATGATCATCCTGCTTCTGTTTTTACGCAACATCAAGGCGACTTTAATTATCGGCCTTTCCATTCCAATTTCAATCCTGTTAACTCTTATGTCCATGTCAATATTCGGCTTTACGTTGAATCTCCTGACCATAACAGGCCTTATAATGGGCATGGGACTGACTCTGGATGCGTCCATCGTAATACTGGAAAATGTCCACACATACCGCCAGCGCGGAGCAAAGGCTGCAACAGCGGCAATTCTGGGCAGCCGCGAAATGTTACGCGCAATTATTACGTCAACTACAACATCAATATGCGTATTTATTCCGATGATTATATATAAAAATGATTTAAAAGAAATGGGAATAATGTTCAGCGATCTTATTTTTACTGTTGTAATATCCCTAAGCGTTTCCCTTATAGTAGCGGTCACTCTTGTGCCCAGCCTGTCAGGCGCCATTCTTCCGCTTAATACAAGGGTTCAAAAACCAATAAAAACGCGGTTAATACGCTTTTTTGACGATAAAATCGAAGCTTTATTACGCCTTACGGAAAACGGTTACAGGACAGCCCTGGATTACTGCCTTTCTCACAGGTTAATAATTATTTTGCTTGTGCTTCTGATTTTTGTTTATTCAATGCTTCAGTTCAGCGGCATTGGAATGAACATGTACATGCGCATGCGCACCGATGACAATGTTACCCTTAGTTTATCACTGCCCAGAGGAACCGCGATAGATGTTACCGAAAGGATGCTCTTTGATTTGGAAGATATTATTAAACGCGAAGTGCAGGGTTATAAAAATTTAATTTTAACAGCTTCACGCAGCGGAACAAATCAGGGATCAATTCAGATTACATTGCCTCCTCCTGCGGAACAAATCGATGATCCAGATGCCATTATACGCAAACTTTCGCCTTACTTTAACTCCATTCCGGGCGCGCAGGTAAGCTTCCGCGCAGGACGCAGCATGGGAAGCACATCCGCCGTTGAAATCGCAATCAGCTCCAGAAATTACGACGCACTTATGGCCACAGCCGAGGAAATTCAATATATAATGATTAACCATCTGCCTGAAATTGAGAACCCGATAATCAATGTTGATGAAGGCGCTCCTCAGCTTCAGATTGAAATTGACCGCGACCGCGCGGCAGCTTTCGGGCTTTCGCTTACGGCTATCGCATCTGAAATACGCACAGCCATAGACGGAAATACCGCTACAACAATGAGCCAGGGAAGCCGTATGCTGAATGTGCAGGTAAGATTAAAGGATGAAGACCGCCAGGGACTTCCCAATCTTGACGCGATTTCCGTAATAAGCCGCAGCGGCGCGCGAATCTCGCTTTCAAATGTCGCGACAATTGTAGAAGGACGCGCTCCCACATCAATCCGGCGGGAAAGACAGGAACGTGTAATTCGCGTAACGGGCGGGCTTTCAGGCGGAATTGCCGTCACGGAAATGCAGAATCGTCTTGAAGAGACAGTCAAACAGTACCTTGTTCCCCGTGAGGGTGTAACGGTCCGCTATCTCGGCGAAGCGCAGGAAATTCAGTCTTATACATCGCAATATATATTTATAATTTTTACCGCAATTATACTGATATTGGGAGTCATGGCAAGCCAGTTTGAATCATTTATTGATCCGCTGATTATTTTCTTCTCGATACCTCTTTTGTTTATAGGAGTAATATGGATATATAAATTCAGTGGAGAGGCCATGTCATTATTTTCCATGGTAGGAATTATAGCCTGTGTAGGAGTTGTAATAAACAACGGCATAGTGCTGGTTGATTATACAAACACCTTGTGCGCCCGCGGTTATAAAGTGCGGGAAGCCTGTCTTGAAGCCGGCAGAAGACGCCTTCGCCCGATTTTAATGACAAGCCTTACCACGATTCTTGGTATGGCGCCCATCGCGTTCTTCCCCGGCATAGGAGCGGAAACCATTCAACCAATCGGAAAAACCTTTGTCGGCGGCCTTTTTGTCAGCACCTTTATGACAATCTTTGTCACTCCAATAATGTATTCGATATTGAATTCAAGACGCGACAGGAAGACGGAAGTATCCGTGTAATTTGTCGGAGAGGGGGGATTTGCCTGAAAACCCACAACATCCTGTTTCGGGCTTTCAGGCCGCCTGCGCGCTCTCAGGCGCCAGCCTTTATTTTCGCAAGGCTTACGCCTTGAATTTATTCAAGAGCGCTCCGGTTCAAATCCCCGGATCTTTTAGTAATAAATAAATTAAATAAAAAACATTAATTTTTTTCACCAATATTAATTTGTCGGAGAGGGGGGATTTGAACCCCCGACATCCTGGTCCCAAACCAGGCGGAATAGCCGCTATCCAACCCTCCGAAGAATAATCGTTATCAGACGATGACCATACTATAGCTGCTATTCATTTTTTATTCAAGCGGTTAAAAAAGTGAATTTAAATCTATGGTAGCTGATCCAAAAACGCAAACCTTCGATTTGAAAGTTTTGGAACAACCTCGATTTTCTTTTATATTAATTTAATCCTGAACGGAATTGCGGGCAGTCCACCGCTGTTAAATAGCTGCCTGTCACGCGGATTATCCGCCCATGCGTATAAAATTTTTCGCGGATTTTTTACAGAAGAAATATCAATGGATATTTTATCATGGCTTTCAATTTTTGCGGGTAGACGAAAATGACCTTCTTCTCCAATAACGGTAACAAAAATATTACCTGATATTTCTTCCTGCGGTTCTGCAGTTAATCCATCGCCATAATTGTCAAAGTAAAGAAAAATCTTCCCATTTATCATTTCTAACTTTTCATTTTTTACTTTATTTAAAACAGGACCTGGCGATGAATTATCAATGCCGTTTAACAATTTTTCCGCCGCCAGGAACAGGCGGTATCCGATATCTTTTTTATTAATGGGATGTAAATCGTTCCATTCGCCCAGATCCAGCGCAGCGGCCATTCCGGTTGCCGGAAGAGAGAGAGAAAACATTTGCGTCTCACGGATCAAAGCCCATGGAGCGTTCTCATCATTGGCTGCAGCTGCTCTCCAGATTGGAAGCTGAACAAACAAAAACGGAAGCTCGCTGCCCTCTTCTGTTTTCTCCTTGTTCTCTTTTATCTGTTCATTGATCTTCGCTCTATGTTCACGATACTTCATCCGCCAATCCTCAATCATTGAGCGGAATAAAGCAGCGTATTCGCCTGGGTTTGTCTCGTTTGATTCGCCCTGATACCAGATTACTCCCTTCAGCGGGAATTTTAAAACAGGAGCTATCATGGCGTTATACGGTCCTGTCGGCTGCCGCTGAAAAAAAAATTCATCGGGGCGGGCGCAGGGAAGCGATGCGCCTGTTTTATATTTCCAGATACCGGAAAGCTCCGCGCAGGCGTTATCAGAAAATATTTTAAAAGGCTTTCCCGGAGTAATACCGCCTTCGCCGTTATTGCAGATAACTCTTATAACTATCCTGTTCTTTCCCCGTTTGATTAATCCGGCGGGTATTTTATATTTTCGCGGCGGATAACGGTAATCGGTGTTTCCGGTTTCCGTACCGTTTATAAAAACTTTATCGGCGTCTATAATCGTACCAAGCCAGATAAGGCATGAATCGGAAGCGACTGTATCATAAAAGGGAAAAACCGTATCCGCGTCAAATTCTTTCGCTAACCAGATAACGCCGTTAAAACCTGAAAGCCCCGCCTCAGCGAAATATCCCGGCAATGTAATGTCACCCCATCCGCAAATGTCAGTGCGCATCTGATGCCATTCCTCTTTAATGCCGATATCTTCATTGTTAACGCGTTCCTCCCATCGGCGAATTTCAGAAATGTTTTTCGCGGCGATTTCTTCGCATAACGATGAATCGGCATACTTGCGGGCAAGGGAAATTTTTTCAGGAAAATCTTTAAGGGCTTCCCTGCTCATCCAGGATTCAACCGGGGTGCCGCCCCAGGCGGTGTTTACAAGACCGACAGGAACGCGGTGTTTTTCATACATTTTTTTGGCGAAAAACCAGGCAACGCCTGAAAATTCATCAATGCTTTCAGAAGACGCTTTTATCCATTTTTCGTCTGATAATTCGCTGTGAGGACCTGAAAAATCCCAGATCTGAGGCACTTTAAAATGCCTAATCTGCGAATAATCAATCCCCCGCTCTTCCAAAGAATTATCTATTGTTTCCCATTCTTCGCTAAAATCATCGCGGAGACGCTGCATCATCATCTCCATATTGCTTTGCCCCGAACAGAGCCATACATCGCCTGATAAAATATCATTAATGAAAACAGAACCTTCATCAGAAATTATTTCCATTGTGAATGGCCCGCCTGCCTTCACCGGATCAAGAACTGTAAGCCATTTTTTTTCAGCGTCAATATACTGAGCTGTATATTTTTTATTCAGAAAGGCGACAACCGCTTTTTTTTCGCTCCATACCGGAAACGGGACATCCCTTTGCATTATCATACTGTTACTTAACATAGACTTATATTCTATCATTTTTTGATATAATATGAAAAGTAAAATAATTTTTTATAGGGCGGATTTTTTATGAAAATGACAATGCGCTGGTTCGGGACTGGTATCGATCCTGTAACTCTTGACAAGATAAGGCAAGTGCCAGGCATATACGGGGTAATCACAACATTATACAATGTTCCAGCCGGAGATAAATGGAATATTGAAGAAGTACGCGCGCTTAAAAAAGAAGTTGAAGAAGCGGGAATGGTTATTGCCGGTATAGAAAGTGTTAATATCCACGATTCAATAAAAACAGGAGCAGGCGACCGGGATAAATATATCAAAAATTACATAACCACTCTGAAGGCGCTGGGAGAAACAGGCATTGATCTTGTGTGTTATAATTTTATGCCGGTCTTTGACTGGACGAGAACCGATTTAGCGAAAGTCCGTCCGGACGGAGCTACGGTATTTTCATACAGCCAGAAAATTATTGACAAAATAGATCCGGAAAAAATGTTTGATGTAATTACCGAAAAAGCAGACGGTTACGCTTTGCCTGGCTGGGAACCTGAACGGATGGTAAAAATCAAAGAACTTTTTCAGATGTACAGCGGCATTGATGAAGAGACATTATTCGCCAATTTAAAATATTTTTTATCGGCCATTATGCCTGTTTGTGAAAAATACGGCATTAAAATGGCAATACATCCCGATGATCCGGCATGGCCTGTTTTCGGTCTTCCGCGCATTATGACCTGCAAAGAAAATCTGCTACGGTTAATTAAGATGGTGGATAATCCATGCAACGGAGTCACACTGTGTACCGGCAGCCTGGCCACAAATCCTGACAATGATATTCCCGGTATCATTCACAGTTTAAAGGGACGTATACATTTCGCCCATGTCCGTAACGTTAAACACAACGCTCCGGGTGATTTTGAAGAAGCCGCGCATCTTTCAGCCGACGGTTCTCTTGACATGTATAAAATAATGAAGGCGTTATGGGAAACAGGATTTAATGGGCCGTTACGCCCGGATCACGGAAGAAACATCTGGGGTGAAGTTTCCATACCAGGATACGGTTTAAACGACCGCGCCATTGGGTTAAGTTACCTGACAGGATTGCTGGAAGCGATAATAAAAAATGAACATGGAGCTTAAGGAGAAAATATGTTAAATGAATATGACCTCTGGATGCAGAAGAGGAAAATTACCGCGGCGATTAACATTCCGGAAATTGTTTTCGCGCAGGATGGCGGGGAAATTACGAATCAGGCCGTTATGGAATTTACAAATGGCATACAGAGGCTTTTGGGATTTTCACCCAAAGAAAGAATAAATATTAACAGCGGACAAACTGAAAGACAAGCGGTTTTCCTTGGCTTATTTCCGGAAATAAAAAAGCTTGTCAGTTTTTCATGCATGGAACCAGGCGCGGAAGGTTTTGTTATAAAAGTTACTGAAACAAATATTTATATAGCGGGACATGATGAGAGGGGCTTATTGTACGGCGTGTTCCGTTTTCTGTCGCTGCTGTCATTAGGTCAAATATCATACGGCTTTGAGCTTGGCGATACTCCCGTATCCCCCTTGCGGATAATAAACCACTGGGACAACTTTGACGGCACAATTGAGCGCGGTTACGCAGGAAATTCTCTTTTTTACAAAGACGGACATTTTGATTTTGAAATTCAGCGTATCGAAGATTACGCGCGTTTTCTGGCTTCCGCCGGAATAAACCGCGTCAGTATAAATAATGTTAATGTACGCGCAAACGCGAAACTGCTGATTACCGAAGAATATTTAAAGGAAGCCACAGTATTGGCCGCGGTCTTCAGGCGTTTCGGGATACGCATTTTTATCAGTATAAATTTCGGCGCGCCTTATTCATTGGGTAAGCTCCCGTCGGCGGATCCGCTTGATCCTGCCGTAATAATGTGGTGGAAAAATCGCGCGGCATTAATCTTTAAATACATTCCTGATTTAGCAGGTTTTCTTGTAAAGGCGGATTCAGAAGGAGAGCCGGGGCCTTTTCAGTACAACCGCACTCACGCGGACGGCGCGAATATGCTCGCAGAAGCGCTTGAACCGTTTGGCGGCGTAGTTATCTGGCGGTGCTTTGTATACAATTGCCAGCAGGATTGGCGCGATAAAAATTTTGACCGCGCCTGCGCAGCCTACAATAATTTTAAACCGCTGGACGGAAAATTCAATAAAAATGTAATTCTGCAAATAAAATTCGGCCCGTACGATTTCCAGGTGCGCGAGCCTGTATCACCGCTTTTCGGCGCATTGAAAAACACGCGCCACATTATGGAGTTGCAGATAACGCAGGAGTATACCGGCCACCAGATTGATTTATGTTATCTGCCATGGGTATGGGAAGATATAATGAACTTTGATGTCATAAAAACCGGAAATGATGAGAAGAACAGGTATCGTGTTAGGGATTTAATCGGACCGAACAAGGAAGGAACGGCAAATATTGAAGGGTTAGCGGCTGTGGTGAATGTGGGACTGGACAGGAACTGGACAGGGCACACATTGGCGCAGGCAAATCTTTACGGGTACGGAAGGCTCGCGTGGAATCCCTCGCTTACCGCCAAAGAAATCGCAGGTGAATGGAGCGCGCTGTCATTCGGCGCAAGCCAGGCAGCTCAAAAGATAGAAGAAATTCTTTTAAAATCATATCCGGCGTATGAGAAGTACACTTCGCCTTTCGGTATATGTTTTATGGTGACGCCCGGATCTCATTACGGTCCGGGTATTGAAGGTTATGAGTTCAGCCGGTGGGGAACATACCATCGGGCGGATTTACACGCAATCGGCATAGACCGTACCGCAAAGGGAACAGGTTTTACAGAACAATTTTCAGCGGATAACGCAGGGATTTTTTCAGATCCGTCAACATGCCCGCAAAACCTTATCCTCTTTTTTCACAGGCTGCACTACGATTTTATAATGAAAAACGGGCAGACGCTGCTGCAAAATATATACGATACCCATTTTGAAGGATATGATGAAGCCGCGCAAATGCTGGAATTGTGGAAAACCTTAAAAGATTCTCTGGAAAGCGATGTATATAAATCTGTACTTTCCCGTTTTGAAAGGCAGCTTGCCAACGCGCGCGAGTGGAAAGATCAAATTAATACCTATTTTTGGCGGAAAACCGGCATTTCGGACGCAAAGGGCAGAAAAATCTATGAATGAATAAATAATTGATTTATATTCCATTATGATGATATAATTATTGGGAAAATGACTGACTTCCGTTTTTTATGAAGGAGAAAACTTTGCAGGTTAAAACCGGCATAAATATCAGTAAAAAAACAGGCGTGTTTGATAACAGCTATTTTAAACGTTCGTGGATGCTTTATTTAATGCTGATACTCCCAATGGCATTTTTCATTATCTTCCGTTATGTACCAATGACAAATATTGTAATGGCTTTCAAGAATTACAATATGTTCTTCGGCGTTTGGTCGCCTGGAAACCCCAACTGTCCGTATCTTGAAACAGGCGTCCACATGACAGGCTGCAGCCACTGGGTAGGGTTTGACTGGTTTCAGAAAGCATTCACGACAAGAGATTTCTGGCTTGCCATGAGAAATACTCTATGGTTAAATTTTCTGGATCTTGTCGTTGGCTTTCCCGCTCCCATCATACTCGCGCTTATTTTAAATGAACTGGTTTTAAAAAATTTCAAAAAATTAACGCAAACGGTTATTTATCTTCCCCACTTCCTGTCATGGATTATTGTATCAAGCATCGCTACAAGACTCCTGGCTCCTACTACAGGCGTGGTAAATATTTTTCTGGTGGAAAATTTCGGCATTGGGCCGATTAACTTTCTGATGGATAAGGCAAACTGGGTAGGAACATACATCGCTTTCGGGGTGTGGAAGGAAATGGGATGGGGAACCATTATTTATCTTGCCGCAATTACCGGAATAAATCCGGAACTGTACGAAGCTGCGGAAGTGGACGGAGCGGGGCGATGGCGCAAATTATGGCATGTAACGCTGCCGGGCATCAGACCGACAATTGTGGTACTGCTAATAATAAATATCGGCCGTATTTTAGGAATTGAATTTGACCGCCCCTATACAATGATGAATAATATCGTTATAGAAGTCGCGGATGTTCTTTCGACTCTTGTTTACAGACTTGGCATCAGATCGTTCCAGTTTTCGCTGACAACGGCGATTGGCCTTTTTCAATCTGTAATATGCGTTATCTTCCTTATTGGAGCCAATACTCTGGCGAAAAAATTCGGCGAACGCGGAATATGGTAGGAAATTCAATATGATTAGATCAAAAAGAACGATATTCGGAGATATAATCGTAATCCTGATTTGTGTTTTTGTGATATTGCTCTGCATTATGCCGATGTTAAATCTTCTTGCCCAGTCCTTAAGCAGTTCAGCCGCCGTAATAAACAACCAGGTAAAGTTCCTTCCGATGCTGCATGATTTTGATACAAATTCCTATAATTTCGGAATTACTTTGGAATCCTACAGGTATGTTTTTCTGGATAAATCTTTCGCGCGTTCAATGTGGTGGACCGCTGTTCTCACGATCATTTGCACTTTATTATCCCTTACGATGACAATTTTATGCGCCTATCCTCTTACATACGACTGGTTAAAGGGAAAAAAATTATTAAATACCATTATTATTTTTACCATGTACTTCAGTGCGGGAACAATTCCAAATTATATTTTAATGAAAACCCTCGGGCTTCTCAATAATCCGCTGGTTTTAATTATTCCCAACTGCCTTTCAGTGTTTAATATGATAATCCTGCGCAGTTTCTTTTATGGAATCCCGGACAGTCTGCGCGAATCCGCGGAGATAGACGGAGCCAATCCGCTTACGGTACTGATAAAAATTTATCTTCCCCTGTCAGGACCAGTGCTGGCGACACTAGCGCTGTTTTACGCCGTCGGCAGATGGAACGGATTTGGAGACGCTCTTCTGTATCTCAGCACCGCACCGCAATGGGTTCCAATCCAGTTAAAGCTCTGGCAGCTTATTCAAAACATGACTTCAATTGATGTAAGCACCGTAGAAATGGTCGCCGGCAATATCCCGCGCGCATCGGACGCGATGAAAGCGGCAGCGATAATGTTTGCGACTGTGCCTATTTTAGTAGTTTACCCGTGGCTTCAGCGCTATTTTATAAAAGGCGTTACCATAGGAGCGGTAAAGGGCTGATTATTATTGCCATATATTCAACCTGATCATTTAATCATAAACCAAGTGATCAGATTGCCTATATGGAAATATAGACATATATCTTATTTTGGAGGAATTTATGAGGAAAATTTTTCTGGTTTTAGTCATTGTCATGATGACAACGGCGCTTGTTTTCGCCAGGGGATCAAGCGACACATCAGCCCAGACAGGAGGAGGGGCGATTACTGTAGAGATTTTTGATCGCGGCACTGACGGCGGCAGATCTCTTGCGTATAACAACGCATGGACCAACTGGATAAAAGAAAAGGTAAAAAGGGATTTAAATCTTGATGTAACTTTTGTTCCTGTCGGACGCTGGTCTGAAGAAACAGATTTAGTTAATCTATTCGCATCGGGAAGCGCTCCCGATCTTTGTTATACCTATAACGGAGGCAATGTTCAGAACTTCCGCAATCAGGGCGGTCTATTAAACCTGGCGCCCTATATTGATCAGTATCTTCCGGATCTCAAAAGACTGTTGGGCGATGACCCGGCGATTACAGGCAAACCTTTTATTGAACGCCAAAAGGATGTAAGAACAGGCGAGATTTATTCAATCCAGTCCGCCCGCGTCGCCCTGGCTCAGAGAAATATCTGGATTAGAAAAGACTGGCTTGACGCTTTAAGGCTCCCAATGCCGACTACAATTCAGCAGTTCTATACCACCCTGACAGCGTTCAGGACAAGGGCAAATGAGCTTCCTGGAAACATCGGCACAAGAGTTGTACCTTTAATGACAGGTGATGATGTCCGCTGGAATCTCGCGGATTTTATGAACCATTACATGCAGTCCCAGACCGACAGGGAACGCTGGGTTCGCGACATTTATGAAAGCAATTTCTTTGTACCCGGATACAAAGAAGGCGTTCGCGAAATGAACAAGTGGTACAATGAAGGGCTTATTTATCACGATTTCCCGCTTATGAGAAATGATGAACCCGGTATGGTAAACATGCTGAAATCCGGCGTTGTAGGAGCAATCGCATGGAACTGGGACAGCGTTTACAGGGTTGACCACAATATAAATAATGAACTTGCAAGGAATGTATCGGGTGCAGAATTTGTTCCTGTCGATCTTAATCTTAGTAATAAAGCGATGATGGACAAATCCGGTCTTTATATGTTCATTCCTGCCTCTTCAAGAAATCCTACAGGAGCGCTCAGATACCTGAACTGGCTTGCAATACCTGAAAATTACCGGTTCCTTCAGGTCGGCACGGAAGGCGTTAATCACGTAATTGAAAACGGCGTTCCCAGAATTTTAGCAATGACTCCCAATCATCCATGGTTCCAGAATTCAGCACAAAACATTGATATGACAATGCCGATGAACGGCGTACAGATGGGCAGTGACGCGCTTAACTCCAGAGTATTGGCTTTGGGTTACGGCGATGTTCCATCATCAAAAATTGAGCAGGCATACGCAATATCAGTTAAAAATGCGCGCGCGCCGATGATCTATATTGTCACAACAACTGTGACTCAATATTCACAAACACTGACTGATAAACGCAACGCCCTTCTTATTCAGGCCATCGCGGCTCCCGCTGCGCAGTTTGACAGCATTTATGACAATGGTTATCAGGACTGGCTAAGATCCGGAGCGCAGGAAGTATATAACGAAAGAGATCGTCTGTACCCCCGCTAGCAACGGATTGTTTTAGTTTTAAAAATGGCGTCGTATTCCGGCGCCATTTTTTTTGTATAAAAAAATTCATGGTGAATCCATGGAATTCTTGACCCCTTTTCCCTTGTGTTATAAAGTAAAAATATGGCATTTATTAAAAACCTTTTCGACCGTAATTTTCTGGAATACGCGTCATACGTTATCAAAGACCGTGCTATTCCCGATTTGGAAGACGGTCTGAAACCTGTACAGAGGCGCATACTTCATTCGCTGTTCGAGATGGACGACGGTAAGTTCCATAAAGTCGCCAATGTTACAGGCCACTGCATGAAGTACCACCCCCACGGGGAAGCTTCCATTAACCCGGCGCTTGTTGTACTCGCGAATAAGGAACTGTTTATCGACAGACAGGGAAACTTCGGCAATCTGTATACGGGCGATGATGCGTCCGCGCCGCGCTACATAGAATGTCGCGTAACGCCTCTTGCAAAGGATATTTTTTATAATCCCAAACTGACACAATGGGCGGACTCCTACGACGGCCGCAACAGGGAACCGGTGCTGTTTCCCGCGAAAATACCTGTGGTGCTTGTCATGGGCGTGGAAGGAATCGCAGTCGGCATGTCCACAAAGATTCTGCCGCACAATGTTCTTGAAGTTATTGAAGCGGAGATTGCCTGCCTTTCCGGAAAAAAGTTCGAGCTCTTCCCGGATTTTCCGACAGGAGGTTATGTTGATGTTTCAGAATACCGTGAAGGGAACGGAAAGGTTTTAGTGCGCGCTAAACTTGATACATCAGATCCAAAACGTATTCTGATAACAGAACTTCCGTTCGGCTCCACGACAGAAAGCATCATAAACAGCATTGACGCGGCTGCAAGAGCCGGAAGAATCAAAATACAGGGCATAAATGATTTTACAACCGATAAGGTAGAAATTGAGGTTAAACTTGCCCGCGGCATATACGCACAGGATACCATAGACGCGCTTTTCGCCTTTACAGAATGCGAACAGTCAATTTCAGTAAACCTGCTTGTGATAAAGGACGGGCTGCCGGCTGTAATGGCAGTCAGCGATGTGATAAAGTACCACGCGAAACAGCTTGTAAAAATTCTTACAAAGGAACTGGAACTGGAGAAAAAGGAACTGCAGGATAAACTGCACCTGCGCACCCTTGAAAGAATATTTATTGAAGAGCGAATCTACAAAGGCATCGAAAAGATGAAAACGGCTAAAGGCGTGCAGGAGGCCGTTATCGCGGGTTTTAAACCTTTTATGAAGGAAACAGGGCCGCGCGGCGTTTCTGAAGACGATGTGGAACACCTGCTGCGAATCCCAATCCGCAGAATATCGTTATACGACATCAACAAAGCGCGCGATGAAATGGAACAGATAAACGCCCGCATAAAGGAAATTAACGCTCATCTTAAAAACATTGTCGCTTACTCAATTTCCTGGCTGAAGGGAATCATAGTTAAAATAAAAAACAATGAAGAAATCGGCAGGGGCGCGCGGAAAACAATTGTCGGCGCATTTGACAAGGTTATAGCGAAAGAAGTTGTTAAACGCGATGTTGAGTTAAAGTACGACAGTAAATCAGGTTATCTTGGTACGAATGTGTCGGGCGTAAAACACTGCGAAGTCTCTCCCTATGACCGTATTCTGGCGGTCAGAAAAAACGGAATGTACACAGTCATGGATCTTCCCGAAAAGGCGTTTGTTGGAGCCGACGCATGGTGGATTTGCGTCGCGGACAAGGAAACGCTTTCTCAAACCATTTTCACAATTATATACAAGGATAAAGAATCAGGTTTCCCGTGCATCAAACGCTGCATAATAGAAGGCTGGATTATAAACAAGGATTACTTCCTTGTCCCGGACGGCGCTTTGGTTCTTCATGTGGACACGCGCGAAAAATTCGCTTTTACGGTAAAATATAAACCCAAACCCAGGCTGAAAGTTCTTTCCGAAGATTTTAAAGCCCATAACTACAATGTACGGGGTCTTAAAGCCGGCGGCATTAGATTATCCGCGAAAGAGGCGGAGAAGGTGAAAGTTAAGGGAAAAGATGATGAAAAGTGATGAAATTATTATAGATTCCAAATCGGGGATATCCGTTGAAGAGCAGAAAGAAATACTGTCAGAAATTAACGGAATTGCCGAAAGCAACAGACGCGCGTTAGCTGAAAGCCAGGGCGAAAAAAAAAGCGGAAAGCCGGTCATAAAGGCGAAGAGAAGCACCGCCATATTCCCCCTGATTGTGAATATCGCGGCTGTCGCCATTCTGGCAGGCGGCGGTTTTTTTCTTGTGTCGTTAAACGAAACAAAGGACGCGCAGATCAGAACCGGAAGCGCTGTTTATAATCATATGGAACGGGCGCTCATCGAAGAAATCCGCAGTGATACAGCGGCGAAAATCGCGGCAAAGGAAAGCGAAATAACATTGATCAGTTCCCGCCTGCAGGAAGTAGATACAGAACTTATACATCTTTTTTCCCTGCATCAGGAACTGACCGCAGAACAACTTGCCGCACAGGAGAGACTGCTGTCTTTGCAAAACACATACCGCTCAGACCTTACCAATTTAAGGGATGAACGTTCTCAGATACTGGAAGATTCCCGTTCAAGGGAAGCGAGGCTTCGTACCCAGCTTGAAGAACGAACTAAAGAATTTACCGCCGCCGAGGCGAAAGCTTCAGGAGAACTTGATTCTGTAAAAAGCGAACTTGGGCGTTTAACCAGCGAGCAGGACAGAATCGCGTCCATAGACGCGCAGCTTGCTGGCAGTCTTCCCGCCGTCAGCGCACTAATTCAAAACGGAAACTATAATCAGGCGGCGCAGGCTGTCAGTAATATGAAACGCTTGTTCAGCGACAGCGCGTTTTCATCCGCCCGCGCGTATCAGTCAAAGAGGGAATTCTACAACTCGGCGATTAATTTTATGGAACTTGTGATTAATGAAGGTGAAAAAAATTCAATCAGTTTCGCGATTACTTCACGGAATCTGCAATCGCAGAACACCCAACTGGAAGGCACAATAACAGAAATGCAGGGAGCCATAGAATCAATCAGCGCCGACAGCGAGAATCAGGCGCGGCGTATCGCGGACCTTGAACAAACGGTATCGTCCCTGCGCGCAACAAACGCCACTCTTCAGTCAAATGTCTCTTCCATGCGTACGGCAAATACAGCGCAGCAAGCTACCATAACAGAACTTAATGAAACAGTCAGGGATTTTCGCGGTACGAATGCTACTCAGCAGGCAGAGATATTGCGGCTTACCCAGCTTAACACAACGCAGCAGGGAGAAATATCGCGCCTTACCCAAACCAGTACAACGCTTACCCAGACCAATACAACACAGCAGGGAGAAATATCACGCCTTACCCAGACCAATGCAGCACAGCAGGGAGAAATATCGCGCCTTACCCAGACCAATGCAGCACAGCAGGGAGAAATATCGCGCCTCACCCAGACCAGTGCAGCACAGCAGGTTGAATTATCGCGCCTTACCCAGACCAATACAGCTCAGCAGGGAGAAATATCGCGCCTTACCCAGACCAATGCAGCACAGCAGGGAGAAATATCGCGCCTTACCCAGGCTAACACGACGCAGCAGGAAGAAATATCACGCCTTACCCAGACAAACTCAAGATTACAGGCAACCAATAACTCCCAGGCGCAGGAAATTGCAAATATTCGCAAACAAATAGATGACTTACGCGAAATACAATGAGCTGTGAATCATGTCTTGTTTAAGCTTACATCCCGCGTTGACGTCTAACGGTTTCCTGGTTTGATAACAGCTGGCGGTCATTGGGAAATTCGGCAAGTCCTTCGTTCAGTATGCGTTCTGCTTCATCATAATTTCTTCTGTTCCACGCGGCCGCGAAACGGTTGTGATAATCCGCCGCGATATTGCTGCGGTAGGTTTGCAGCGATTGTTCAAGCTCGTTTACAGGCAGATCGCCTTTCTCGCCGAAACGGGAGAGGGCATTTTCAATGTACAAGGCTGCGGCCCTCCAGTCTCTGGCAGGAGCGGCGCTAAGGGCAGCCGCTGTTTTCTGAACGGCGAAAATAATCAGATCGGATGCGCGTTTTTGCTCTATTCTGCCGCTCAGCATGGCCTGTTCAACAGCGTCAACTGTCATGCTTCCTTCCTGCGCGGTGCGGATTTTATTGGCGCTGCTTAACAGTTCCGAATAAACAAGCGATGTGTCAAATTGCGCGTAATCGGTTTCAGTTAACAGTGTTTTATTGTTTTCAAGAAAAATTCTGGCTTCTGTTATTTTATTGGCTCTTGATAATTTGGTAATGTTATTGTTTACAGCAGCCAAGGTAAACTCCTGCCACCTGTCTGTATCGGGGTACATGGGAGATGCGGCGGCGGCCCAGCGAAGGCAGTCTTCTTCCCTGCCCGCCTTCAGCAGCATGGCTCCGTAATTAAAAATTCTGTCCATCATGCTGCTGAACGGATTTTCAAACAGCGGACCCGGCCATGCGCTCTCATCATTGACAGCTAATGTGTTTCCCGTAAGCAAGGCCGCCATGTCAACCGCGACAGGGACTGCGTCTCCAAAACGGTTTTGCCTTTCGTGATCGGCTATCCTGTTGTTTAAAATCAGGGATACAAGTTCTATCTGGCTGATTGTCTGCCTGTCGCGGTAATTCTGGGCCGGCACATAAGAAATCCCTGTCAGGTTTCCTACGCTGTCAAAAAATTCCTTTTTATTGCCGGGATCAAATCCGTAGGGATTGGTTGTCTCGACATCAATATCAAAATCGTCTGAGTGTACCATCGCAAACGCGTGTTCTTTTGTCATAACTCCGCTTGTTGGGACACCGGCGGACTTGCAGAGGATTATATAAAGAATCGCCGAAGAAACGCAGTTGTACCTGCCGTTTGTAAAGATTGTGTCAACCCTGGTTTGGTAGAGAGAATAGGATCGCAGAATATTTTTATGCATGAAACCAAGGATATACTCCGCCCTTTCCCTGCAGTCTGCCGGAAGCTCAGGGGAACTGTTCAGTGTTTGAACGGCTGAGCGGATTCTTCCCAAACCGGAAGCTGAAATGTCTCCGGACGCCCAAAGGCTGATTACGGCGAGTTCTTCCCATGATAAACCGGTATCTTTACAGGTAAGGTTATAGAATTCAAGCGCTTTTGGATCAGGGTCAAGGCGTGGAAAAACCTGAGCTCTTGTCTGCGCATGGGCGATTATCAATGAATTCAGGAATATTAATAATAATAATGTTAAATTTATTGACGGTTTCTTAATCACAATTTATTATAATATAAAATAATGGAAAAAGCGAACCATATTAAGGAGTACCAATGCCCGGTTTAGACGCTGACCTGATAATTATAGGCGCGGGTCCCGCGGGGCTTACCGCATCTCAGTACGGCGCCAGGGCAAATTTAAAAGTCTTGGTTATTGAACAGTTTAATCCCGGAGGACAGGCGCTTCTTATTGACACGCTTGAAAATTATCCCGGCAATGTCAGGCTTCTGGATGACGCCGGAAAAGTTATAGCGCCTCCTAAAACAGGTTATGAGTTTGTAATGGATATGCACTACCAGGCTGAATCTTTCGGCGCGGCGTTTATAACCGTTTCTGTTATATCGTTAAAAAAAGAAAATAATATTTTTTATCTCAGCCTGTCAGACGGAAAAACGCTTGCTTCAGCGGCTGTAATTTTGGCTACAGGCGCAAAACCCAGGCTATTGAACATACCGGGAGAAAATGAATTTAAAGGGAAGGGAGTTTCATACTGCGCTACCTGCGACGGTAATTTTTTTAAAGGCAAAAAAATATTTGTTGTCGGCGGAGGGGACGCGGCCTGTGATGAAGGACAGTACCTTTCCCGACTTTCAAATAAAATTGTGTTGATTCACCGCCGAGGCAGTTTACGCGCACAAAAAGCCCTGGCGGAAAGGATTTTGAAAAACCCCGGTATCGAAGTGCGGTTTAACACGGTATTAAAGGAAATACGCGGAGGCGGCGCCAACGCCGTTAAAAAGGTAAAATCTGTCATTCTGGAGGATGTTAATAGCGGCAGGGTTTACGAAGAAGAGACAGACGCGGTTTTTATATTCGCTGGAACCGTCCCGCAGGTTTCACTGGTTTCAGATAACGCATTAAAAGTTAACCTTGACGAAGACGGCTATATCATCACCGATCATAAAATGGCGACTAACATTGCCGGTCTTTACGCCGCAGGCGATGTCAGAAGCGGCGCGTTCCGCCAGGTAGTGACAGCCGCATCTGACGGAGCGGTAGCGGCTCACAGCGCTTCGGAGTATATAGATGGCATATAATTTCCCAAAAATTACGTTATGCGCAATCCTGATGTTTTCCTCTTTTACGGTCTTCTCCCTGGATTTTAATGACACAGGCTCACCAAAAGAGCTGGCCGCCGCTATTGAAATGGCCATGACCGATGAGCAGGCGCTGGCCCAGGTGTTTATGCTGGGCTGGGTTGGAGCGGAGCCGTCTCCCCTTATTCTGGATTGGATACGGCAAAGAAACATTGGCGGGGTTAAAATTTTCGGCTGGAATACCGCTGATACCCAAAGACTCGCGAGAACGGTAGGCGAACTTCAGGAAATAAGTCTTGCGGGAGCTTTCAGGATTCCGCTTTTGATAGCCACAGATCAGGAAGGCGGATGGATACGCCATGTCAAGGGAAGCACCAGTGAAACCCCCGGCAACATGGCCATCGGCGCGTCAGGTTACCCAAGAGACGCGTACCTGTCAGGTTATTACATAGGGAAAGAACTCGCGCTGATTGGGATTAACATGAACTTCGCGCCTACTGTTGATCTTTTTACAAACCGCGATTCTGAACTGATAGGTCCGCGCGCTTTTGGAAGCGATCCTGTAAGAGCAGGAATTCTGGGATCGGCTTTTGCCAAAGGTCAGCTTGCCGCGGGGGTAATTCCTACCGCCAAGCATTATCCGGGACACGGAGGGACAGACCTGGACTCGCACGGCACATTGCCAGAAATAAACGAGCCCATAAATATTATCTGGGACAGGGAATTGATTCCTTACAGGATGCTTACAGCGGAAGGACTGCCTGCCATTATGAGCGGACATATCGCCTTCCCGATGACTGAAGCCGAGCGCACTCCTGCGTCATTATCATCATGGTTTTTAAAAGACATGCTGCGCGGAAAAATTGGCTTTAACGGAGTTGTCATAACAGATGATTTAATGATGATAGGCGCAATATCTCATCTTGGTTCACTTCATCAAACTGCAAAACAGGCCTTAATTGCAGGTAACGACATAATTCTTTTGTCCAGTACTCCCTATCTCAATGATCAGGTATGGACGCTTTTAATTGAATCCATGAGAACAGAAGAAGGTTTTCGCCGGGTAGTGAGAAGTTCCGCCCGCAGAATACTGGAATTAAAACTGCAGTATTTGCGCGGCAGCAACAGCATCCCCTATGTTCCGGATTTAAAAAAGGTGGAGACAGATCTTCCCGATTCTGAAGGTTCCGCTTTCTTCCTAAATCTCGCCGCGCGAAGCGTCACAATATTAAAACCAACTCAGGCAGGTTCAGTCTTTCCGATAAAAAGGGAAGAAGCGGGCAGAGTTCTTTTGGCGGGCAGATACAACGATTTTTTTACTTATGGCAATATCGCCTTCCCTGGCGCGGATGTTTACAGATATACATACACAAACAGGCTGAATATTAATGATATTGTAACGCGCGCCAATAACGCGGACACAATAATTTTCTGCCTTTCTGATACATTTGATCTGCGCCTTCTGAACAATCTGGAGCAATTAGGCAAAAAAGTTATAGTTCTTTCCGTATTAAGTCCCGTTCATGTTGAAAATGTTCCATGGGTTACAGGCGCCGTGGCCGTATACAGCTACGCGCCTGAATCTTTCGCTTCCGGATTTTCCGCCATACTGGGAAAAATACCGGCAGAAGGAACGCTTCCGTATGAATGGTGAGAACTCCCGCGATACTGAGTTCACAGGGGCGCTGAAATGGCGGAAAATAAAAAACAGGGACATACCTTCCGTTAAAACGCTGTTACTCGCCATGGAAGAAAATTATGTCAGCGCGTGCGCGAGATTTCTTGCAAGGAATCCGCTAAAGGATCCAGCATGGGCGTTATGCACAAAGGATAATAAAATTGCAGGACTTCTGGTCAGTTCAAGAAGCACGCTGATACCTGTGTTATGCGAAAGAAAAGACATTCCAGCGCCGCGTTTCCTCGGAGGCGTTTTCCGCAAAAAGAGAATTCATTCCGTGCAGGGATTAAAAGAAGAAGTTTTAATTTTCGCGGACGCGCTGGAACAGACGGGAAAAAGATCCGCGGATATTTATGACTATGATCTTATGAGCCTTGACAGCCGGCCTTCACAGCGCAGGTACTCATCAGGACCTGATGAACTTATACTGCGCGTTCCGCAAATGACGGATATTGACGAAATAGCGGCCCTTCAGGCGGCATACGAACAGGAGGAGGTGATACCCTCAGGCTCGGTTTTCAGCCCTTCCGCAAGCAGGGTGAACGCGGTTAATATCATATCAGGCGGGCAGATACTGGCCGCCCAGATTAACGGAAAGCTGGTAGGAAAGATAAACATAAACGCGGTTTCATTTACCAGGTATCAGGTAGGAGGAGTTTATGTTCGCCCCGATTTCCGCGGTCATGGGATTGCCAGCCGTATGGCCGCAGAATTTACAGGTTCGCTCATTTCCCGCGGAAGGGGAGTTACCCTTTTTGTAAAAAAATCCAATATCGCCGCGCGCAGATTATACTCAAATCTGGGTTTTACGGTAAAAGGCGATTACAGAATTACCTATTATTAGGATGTGGAATTCATCATAAAAATATGCAATTTTACTAGCCAATAACCGTATACCGCTGTTATAATAAATTATTGTGGCTTATTTATACGAAACTCATCTCCATACGGCAGGTGTCAGCAGATGCGCAATTTCATTTGGCGCAGATTATATCGCAGGTTATATAGACAGCGGGTACTCAGGTCTAATTGTAACCGATCATTTTTACAATGGAAATTCCGGTTTACCCAAAAATCTGCCGTGGAAAGAATGGGTCAACAGGTTTTGCAAGGGGTATGAACACGCCAGAGAAGAAGGCGAGCGCCGGGGTTTTGGCGTATTCTTCGGATGGGAGGAAACATTTGACGGCTTTGACGATTATCTTGTTTACGGTCTTGATAAGAACTGGCTTTATGATCATCCTGAAGTGCGCAACTGGACAAGAGGCGAACAATACAGGGCGGTAAAAGAAGCGGGCGGCTGCGTTGTCCAGGCTCATCCGTTCAGGCTGCGTCACTATATTCAGCGCATTGTTCTTTCAACAGGATGCGTGGACGCAGTTGAAGTCGCGAACGGAGGCAATGATGAATTCTCTGACAGCCTTGCGTATCGTTACGCGAAAAATATCGGCAAACCAATGACTGCGGGAACTGATATTCACGACGCGTCCCTTATTGACGGCGGAGAGATATTCGGGGTTTATCTTGATAATAAACTGAACAATATAAAAGATTATGTTAAAATAATATGCAATAATGAGATAAGAGATATTAAAACCTACAAGTCGCACATAGAATCTATTAATAAAAAACCCGTTAATATTCCTGTAGATATACGCGATGAACGCGATAAAATAACAGGCAGAAACTGGAAGGAACTTGTAAAGTAAAATTTATTTGTAAAGCGGCCGTATTATGGCAGGACTAATCTGAAAACCAGGGCAGTAATCATGAATGAAAAACAAACGTTAATTCCGCAGCGCATCAGGGAATTAAGGGAAATTCTTGAAGTCAATATTACAGATATGGCCAATGATACAGGCATCCCTTTTGAAATATATGAAAAATATGAAGAAGGAGATCAGGATATACCCATAAGCGTTTTATATAAAATCGCGAACAGGCTTAAAGTAGACATAACTGTGCTTTTGACGGGAGAAGAGGCAAGGATGGACAGCGCATCTGTGTGCCGCAGCGGCAAGGGCGTGCAGATTGAACGCTATCCCGGTTATGAGTTTTCAAGTCTTGCGTATAACTTCAAACACAGAACAATGGAACCCATTCTTGTGCGCCTCGATTCTTCAAAACCCGCCGCGCCGCATGTGTCCCATTCAGGGCAGGAGTTCAACTATGTAGTTGAAGGTCAGGTAGAAGTAACCGTAGGAAAGAACGAACATCTCCTGCGCTCAGGCGATTCAATTTATTTTGACGCGCGCCTTCCCCATGGTCAGCGGGCGGTAAACGGATCCGCGCAGTTTATCACGATAATTCAGGAATAATAAATGAATGAAATACTTTCACGTTTCTGCCCGCGCATAGATTTTGACAGTTACGAAGATTTTTTTGAGAACTACAAATGCAATGCCCCTGAAGATTTTAACTTCGCCTACGATGTTGCGGACGCATGGGCAGAATTACAGCCTGAAAAAAAAGCTTTAATACGGACAGATGATACGAATTCTGTTAAATCCCATTCCTTCGCCGAAATTAAACGAATGTCAGACAAGGCCGCAAACGCTCTGCTTGCGTTAGGTGTCACAAAGGGCGATGTTGTGATGCTCATTTTAAAACAGCGGCCCGAAGTCTGGATTCTCATGTGCGCACTTTCCAAAATAGGCGCTGTCTGCATTCCCGGAACATATCAGCTAACGGCAAAAGATTTGGAGTACCGCTGTAAAATCGCAGATGTAAAACTTTTAATCGCAGTCGACGACAGGGAACTGCTGGATAATATCGCCGCAACACTTTCAAATTGCAATAAACCGGAAAAAGCCGCCGTTGTCGGAGACAAAATCCCTGAAGGTTTTATTGATATGCGCGCTGAAATTGAAAGGGCTTCTGAAAGTTTTACAAGAATTCCATCTTCAATTAATGACCCAATGCTGATTTATTTTTCTTCCGGCACAACTGGAATGCCGAAGATGGTGCTTCACAATCACTCTCTCCCACTGGGACACATTGTAACTGCGAAATACTGGCACTGCGCAGAAGATAACAGCATTCATTTAACGCACACCGATTCAGGCTGGGCTAAATTCGCCTGGGGAAAAATATACGGCCAGTGGATTTGCGGAGCGGCAATCGGCGCCTATGACACTGAAAAATTTACCCCCAAAGGAATGTTAGACGCCATTATGAGGATAAAACCAGACTCCTTCTGCGCTCCGGCGACTGTATTCCGTTATCTGATAAAAGAAGATCTTTCAGGATACGATTTTAGCTTCATCCGCCACACGTCTGTTGCAGGCGAGCCATTAAGCCCTGAGGTTTACAATAAGTTCAGGGAACTGACAGGCCTTGAGATCCGCGAAGGTTTCGGCCAAAGCGAAACTTCGGTAATGGCAGCGGCCTTTAAATGGCTGCCCGTTAAACCCGGTTCAATGGGAAAACCCGCGCCCTTATTCGATCTTAAACTGCTGGACGAAAACGGAGAAATCTGCGATGAGGGCATTACCGGCAATATGAGCATAAGACGCGCTGGAAAAAACATGTATGAAACTGAACTTGAAAGCGGTTCCGAAGGACAAAGCAGAATTCCTTTAACCGGCCCTTCAGATTTTCCCGGTTTATTCAGGGGATACTGGAAAGACAGGGAAGTTACAGAAAAAAGCTGGAACAACGGAATCTATAAAACCGGAGACATGGCCTGGATGGACGACGACGGTTATCTGTGGTTTGTAGGCCGCAATGACGATGTTATAAAATGTTCCGGTTACCGCATAGGCCCGTTTGAAGTTGAAAGCGCTCTTATGGAACACCCTTCAGTGCTTGAATGCGCCGTTACCGCAGCAAGCGATTCAATGCGCGGACAAATTGTAAAAGCGACAATAGTCCTTGCGCGTGGTTTTACCGCGTCTGATGAACTGATCCGTGAACTGCAGGATCATGTTAAAAAATCCACCGCCCCCTATAAATACCCGCGCATTATAGAATTTGTTCCGGAACTGCCAAAAACAATCAGCGGCAAGATTCAACGAAATTTAATCCGAAAAAAAGATCAGGGAACAGGGAATAAATGAAAAAATATTCGCTGGTACGCAAGGTATCATCAAAAATAAGCTAACATTAAATTATTAAGACATTGTATAAAATATCCCAATCGAATTTTCTTTCCTTTTATTTCTGTTTTAATTATATTATAAATAAAGGAGGTATAAAATTGAACTATTACGATGTATTAAGAGTAAAATATAACGCTCATGCAAATGAGATAAACCACGCTTTTAGACTTCTGGCAAAAAAATATCATCCTGACTATAATAAAAACCACGATGCAGCAGAAAAATTTATTTTTATACATGAAGCATATTCCGTTTTAAAAAACATCGATAAAAGAAAAGTATACAACGAATCACTGTATAATAACGCAGATATTAGCAAGAATTAGCCGTCGGAATAAAAATACATAACTAATTGTACTGGCCATCGCCAAAAACTAGAATAAAAACCATTAGGACGCAGCTTTAAAGACGGCGCTCAGGTTGAAAATATCCATATATCACCAAAAATCTGTTCCAGTGTCCTGTAATATTCAAATGACGGAATAGTATGTTAAGTTAATTCCTTATATAATAAGGAATTAACGCATTTTATTATTTTGGAAACCGAATATTACAGGACACTAGCCATAAGATATTTTAACTGAAAAATAACGTCATAAAACACTTGAAATACTTTCAATTTTATGGTAAAAATAAATTAAACTGTGCATGGACATCGTAAGTTACATAAAGGGTATTTTAACCTTGTTAAAACACAGCAATTAATCAGCCACCTTAGCTCAGTTGGTAGAGCAGCAGACTGAAAATCTGCGTGTCTGGAGTTCAATTCTCCGAGGTGGCAAGAACTTATAAAAATCTGCGTGTTTGGCGCCCCAATAATCGCACGGCAAAGCCGTGTTTGTGTATAAAGCAACATGGCGTGGCGCAAGAATAAAGTTTTTCAGATAAATAAGGCGCGAGGACTTTAGTCCGAGCTGTGCGCCCGGGGTTCAATTCTCCGAGGTGGCAATAACTTATAAAAATCTGCGTGTTTAGCGCCCCAATAATCGCACGGTAAAGTCGTGTTTGTGTATAAAGCAACATGGCGTGGCGCAGGAAAAAAAACTTTACAGATAAATAAGGCGCGAAGATTTTAGTCCGAGCTGTGCGCCCGGGGTTCAATTCTCCGAGGCGGCTATTATCAGCATAAATAAAAGTTGAATTGTTAACGAATTATAGCGGCGGGGATTTGTTCTGTCGTGCGTGTACCTGGATTATGTCAAATTTATAGTTTGACATCATGTCCTCTTAAATACTTAATAAACATATTATTATAGTATGTTATTAGTATCTTATATATATAAACAATCAATGTCAATAAGCGGAATTTTAAAAAATCTTTGCAAATCATATATAACCTATTGACATAATATGTTATTATGTCTATTATATTAACTAGCGAGTACAATCAAGCTTTTGCGGCAAGGTGCAAAAAAATATGGGAATCATTTCTGATAAAATATCGAAACACCCTGTAAAGAAAACATTTCTTTTGTTTTCCTGTATTTTTTTTCTTGTTATTTCTTTGACATCCATTACAGTATATACACTTTCCGCACGTCAAACCAATCGTTCATATATTGAACAACAGCTCATCTTTGCGTCAGAAACAATACGGCTTCGGTTGACTACAGCGGTAAACAGTGAATTGTCGCTGGTGCTCAGCATGGCCGATTCTCCTTTTATCCGGGACTATTTCAAGAACCCTTCCGATCAAAGTTTAGAATCATTGGCAAAAAAAGATTTTGATGTATATGAGCGGAATTTTAAACAGGGAGTAGTTTTCTGGATTAACGATGTTGACAGGATTTTTTACTCCACCGGCAATGAATCTTATGTTGTAAATCCTGATGATCCTGAATCTTACTGGTATAACTTAACCCTTTACAATACGGAACAATATAACTTTAATATTAATTATAATCCCAATGTGCGGCAGATCTACCTTTGGGTTAACGCTCCTGTATTTGATGAAGAAAACAGGAAACCTCTGGGTATGCTTGGAACAGCCATTAACCTGACAAATTTTTCGGATTTCATTGCCAACGCCTACAGGGAGTTTGAATTAAATATTACCGCCTATACATTTAATAAATTTCACGAGATTACATCCGCCAGTGATTTTGAGCTAGTAAATAACAAAGTACACCTTAACGAATATTTCACGGATGAAAGCGAACAGATTATCAAAACAGCCGCCATGCTCTCCGCCGGTGAAAAAATTATTTTTACCAGAAATGAAGAAATGTATCTTGTAAGTTCCATTCCGGAGATGGAATGGTATGCGGTGATCAGCTATCCGCAGCACAGTTTGTTTGCACTTAATCAATCCATGAATATATTATTTTTTAGTATGCTTATACTAATTTTCTTTATTTTAATTGTGATAAATATGTTCATTGCCCGTTCTGAAAACGCAATTGAAAAACAAAACATGCAATTGATTGACGCTAATAAAAAGACAGAAGCCGCTAACCATTCCAAGAGTAATTTCCTTGCGACAATGTCCCATGAAATTCGCACGCCGTTAAACGCAATCCTGGGGATCACTCAAATTGAAATGCAGAATGAAACCATCCCTGACAGGTATATGGCAGCCTTTGAAAAAATACATAGTTCCGGCATTAACCTTCTTGGAATAATCAATGATATTCTGGATTTGACAAAGATAGAAACAGGAAGAATGGAGTTAATTCCGTATGAATATGATGTGCCCAGTTTAATTAACGACGCGATTCAGCTTAACATTGTACGAATAGGATCAAAGCCCATTGATTTTAAATTAAGCGTTGATGAAAATCTGCCGTCGAGGCTTTACGGCGATGAAATAAGGATTAAACAAATTCTTAATAACCTTCTCTCTAACGCGATTAAGTACACAGAAAAAGGACAGATTCAACTCTCTGTAAAACACATAATAATTAACGAAAATATCATACTTGTTTTTTCCGTAAGCGATACAGGACAGGGTATGATAGAAGAAGACAGAAAAAAAGTATTCGATGAATATGCGCGTTTTAATATGGCGGCAAACCGGTCAATAGAAGGAACAGGGCTTGGATTAAATATAATAAAAAAAATTGTAGAAATGATGGAAGGAGAGATCAGCGTAGAAAGCGAATTTGGAAAAGGCAGTATATTCACCGTTACGATAAAACAGCAATCAGCTGATAACTCGCCAATCGGAGAAGAACTGGCGCATCGGTTAAGCAACTTTACATTTACAAATAAAAAACAAAATAAGCAGGAAATTACAAAAGAGATGATGCCTTACGGCAGCGTATTGGTTGTTGATGATGTAGAGATAAACCTTTATGTAGCCTGCGAAATACTTTTATCCTACAAGCTTGATGTGGAAATGGCAGACTCGGGCATTACAGCGATTGAAAAAATAATAAACGGAAAAAAGTATGATATAATATTCATGGATCACATGATGCCGAAAATGGACGGTATAGAAACCACCAAAAAACTGCGGGAGCTAGGTTACACAGGATCTATTGTTGCTTTGACAGCAAACGCTTTGGTAGGAAATGACAAAATGTTCGAGAATAACGGTTTTGACGGTTTTATTCCTAAACCAATCGATATAAATCAAATAAACACAATATTGAATAAATTCGTCAGGGACATGCACCCGGAAGAAGCAAAAAAGTATAAATCTGATGCAGTTATGCTGAACAGTAACACTATATAAAATTAAAACAATAGAGGCTGTTCCAAAACTTCAGTTTTTGGAACAACAATCTTAGATTTAATAATCTCTGTAAAAAAATCTTTTCGCTTAATAAATATCCGTCTCAGCTTTCGGGCAGCATGAGACAACGGCTTGCTTTGGCGAGAGCCTTAGTGGTAGAACCGCGCATAATTCTTATGGATGAACCTTTTGCCGCCATTGATACGCTGACAAGAGAACGCTTGCAGGATGATCTTTTATGTATATGGAATGAAACGGGAATAACAGTAATATTGGTAACCCATGATGTAAACGAAGCGTTATATCTGTCAGACGAGATTGTTGTTTTTTCGGCTAACCCCGGAACTATACGCTATAGATTTATAATTAATTCGCCGCGCCCAAGAAGACGCAGCGATCCTGAGCTGTCAGCTCTGGAGCAAAGAATAGGAGCGCTATTCAAATACGACATTGACTATGAAAGCGAATATGCAATATGGAAATATTTCGTTCAATGCTTGTAAAACATAGTAAACATATATTATTATACAGTAATTAAACATAAAGGAGGTTAAGCCATTGAAAATATCTACGAAGGGCAGATATGCTCTGCGAATGCTGCTGGACCTCGCAGAGCATAGAAATGACAAGTTTATAGCGCTTAAAGAAATCGCCGAAAGGCAAAATATATCAAAGCAATATCTGGAACAAATAATAACGATAATAAATAATTCAAAGATTCTTCGCGCGAATCGCGGGAAACA
>JGI24695J34938_10000012_pt1 | contig 126955 bp, 113 predicted proteins | sample TergutCo191P3_FD_34938 | JGI IMG/M metagenome (IMG submission 34938)
AGCGCTGGGAATCGGCGGCTACCCTCGGGGACGAATCATCGAGATTTACGGTCCTGAATCGTCGGGAAAAACCACGCTGGCTCTGCACGCGATTGCGGAAGCGCAAAAACTAGGCGGCAACGCGGCTTTCATTGACGCGGAACACGCGCTTGACCCTGTTTACGCGCGGCAGCTTGGGGTTAACATAGATGAATTATGGGTCTCTCAGCCGGATAACGGCGAGCAGGCGATGGAAATCACAGAGAACCTTGTGCGCTCCGGCGCTGTCGATGTAATTGTCGTAGACTCTGTTGCGGCATTAACTCCGCAGTCAGAAATTGAAGGTGAAATGGGTGACGCTCAAATGGGAGCGCAAGCCCGCTTAATGAGTCAGGCTCTGCGAAAACTAACAGCGACAATCGGCAAATCACGCACAATTTTGATTTTTATTAATCAAATAAGAATGAAGATCGGCGTTTTCTTCGGCAACCCGGAAACTACAACCGGCGGCAACGCGCTCAAATTTTATTCATCTGTGCGGCTGGAAGTCCGCAAAACAGAAACAATCGAAGTAAGCAAAGACGCTGACGCAATCGGCAACAGAGTGCGCGTAAAGGTTGTCAAAAACAAAGTCGCGCCTCCTTTCAGAAAAACAGAAATTGAGCTGATATTCGGCAAAGGAATTTCGGCGACAGGGAGTATTCTCGATTGCGCGGTAAAATACGAAATTATTAAAAAGAGCGGCGCGTGGTATTCGTACAACGAAGAAAAAATCGGACAAGGCAGAGACAACACCCGCGAATATCTTGAGCAGCATCCTGATTTCTTAAAAGAACTGGAAACACGGCTTCGCAAACAGCTTTTCCCCGGAAGAGAAATCCCCGGCGCCAAACCTGAGAAGCAGGAAAAGTCAGCTAAGGCGGGAAAAGCCGCCAAGGAAGAATGATTTAATTACTAATGCGCGGCTAATGAGGAGGAATAATTAACTTCTCATTAGTTATTTTACATTCATCATTTGTAATTCACTTTTCATGCATAAAAGAAATAAAATATGAGGGTAATATTATTAAGATTGAACTTTTGACATTTTGTGATTTCGCGCAGGAAAGCGGCGGCAAGCTTACAATTGTCGGAACGTTTGACACAATAATTTCGCGTAACTTTCCTTGCGTGCATCCGCAGTTGTCGGTCGTTATCAGAATGCGTTATGATCTTTGGGAATTCGGCGCTCACACATTCCGCATAGAGACGCGCGACTTGGAAGGCGAGATGAGCATGGAAGCGATAACCGGAAATATCGATGTGAAAGGAGTGGGGAACGCATCGGCTGTTTCTCATCTTGTTTTTAATATCAGTAATCTGCACATTAAAAATCACGGGTTAGTAAATTTTATTTTATTTATTGATGATAAAGAAATAGGCTCGCTGCCTTTATACATTCGCAAAGGATGATTTTAAACTCTTGAAAGACGATTTAACAAAATAAAGTCCGCTAAAACCAGCGCAGTCATGGCTTCAACTACAGGCGCAGCTCTTTTTGCGATGCAGTAATCATGCCTGCCTTTTATTTCTATTTCTTTAATATTGCCGTTTTTGTCAAAGGCTTTTTGCGGTTTTCCGATTGAGGGCGTGGGCTTAAACGCCGCTCTAAAAAATATATCCTGACCTGTGGATATTCCCCCTAACATGCCGCCGCAGTTGTTAGTCGCAAAGAGACGCTCACCGTCCTTTCCGCTTTGTTCGAGAGGTTTATCATTATTTTGGCTTCCTTTCAATGAAGCGGACGCGAAGCCGGCGCCGAATTCGATGCCTTTGCACGCGCCGATAGAAACAACTGCGGCGGCAAGACGCGCATCAAGCTTATCAAAGACTGGTTCCCCAAGACCCGCGCTCATGCCGGTTACGGTACAGGCGATGATTCCGCCGGCGCTGTCTTTTTCTTCGCGGAGTTTTTCTATATCAATATTATCGTTTTCTAAATATGCGTTTATTTTTATTCCGTAAAGCGATAAAAATTTTTTCGCAACGGCTCCGGCTGCGACGCGGCAGAGGGTTTCTCTTCCTGAGCTTCTGCCGCCTCCGCGATGGTCTCTAATTTTATACTTTGCGTCCCATGAAAAATCGGCATGAGAAGGTCTGTAAATATTTTTTAATTCGTCATAGTCTTTTGAATTTTGATTTTTATTTCTTACAATTATTGCGATTGGGCTTCCCAAAGTTTTTCCCTCAAAAACGCCTGATAAAATTTCAGGAATATCTTCTTCGTCGCGGCTGCCTGTTCCTTTCCCCGGGCTTCGGCGGCGCAAATCAATTTCCAGATCGTTAAGTGAAATTTCTAAACCTGCGGGGCATCCGTCAATTACGCAGCCCATTGCCGGTCCGTGTGATTCGCCGAATGTAGTTACTCTGAAAATCTTTCCGAATGTGTTTGATTCCATTTTATAAATATCTTCTCTGTTCGTTGTTTAGTACAGTAGCGTATAACTCAATGTATTGCTTGCCGGGACTATTCGCGACTTTATGAAGCAGCACTTCCTCAACCTGAAAAAGTCCCGCCTCATTTGACATGTTTATTTCAATGCAGATTGGTTTTTCGTTTCCCGCTTTAATAATGACATCCTCGATACTGTTAGCTGAATATTGATGAATGTGCCCGGCGCGCGGAGGATGCGCCATTGCGATTGGAATTCTCGCTCTTCCTTTTGTCATGTCGCAGCCGTCGGCGATTTGAACAATGCCCGCTTCCAGAGAAGAGATGCTTAAAGTTCCCATGTGACCTGCGATTCCTTCCAGAGCGACAGATCGGATAGCTACGATTTTATGAAGATTGCTGCCGAAAATTTCTGTTAATATTTTTTCGATGATCGGATAAGAGAGTATTACGCTGTGCTGTTCGTGATTTGATCTTCCCATACCCATTCCGATATCATGAAGCATGCAGGATAACATAACAGCTATCAAGCTGTCTTCAAAATTACCGCAGTTATCGGCTTCCATTGTCGTTTTAATCCCGCTTTTTTTAAGAAGGTCAAGCATAATTATTGCGTTTAACGTTACTGTTTTCATGTGAACAGGACCGTGATCGTTATAACCAAGCCTTATTAACGAAACGTTATTTGCGAATTCCTGAGAAACCTGCACTTCATCATTGGAAAGCAGAAGTTTCGCCGCTTTGTGCGCGTTACCCGAAGGTGATAAAATTTCCGTTAACTCAATAATTTTATTGTCAATATGAACTTCTTTCTGCGATTTCATTACCGCCTCCAATAATTATTTCAAATAAATAAATGCCGTTTCAGCTCCGTTTATATTATCATAATATACATTTGTCTGATCCCATCTGTTGTTTAACGCCCAAAAACCTCTTCCGCGCATCAAATAAATCATCGGGATTTCTTCCAGTAATATCGATTGAAACTCATCCCAAATTGCCTGAGCTTTTTGCGTATCTAAAGTGTACTGACCTTCTTTGTAAAGATAATCAATGCGCGCTTCCCAGTCTGTCGCAGGCGTTTGCTGATTAGGATTCCACATATGAAGATTTCCCGAAGACGGCCATACATTGCTTCCTTGACTTGGAAAAATACCGGCGCCCGAAAGACCCATCAATATAGAATCCCAGTCAAAAGTGTCGAATAACTGCTGCACTTGCAGTTGAAAATCCATTACGCGGATATTTACTTTAATTCCTACTTTTGAAAGTTCATCCATGATAATGGAAGCGATATCCGCAATCATAGTGCTTTCCGATCTTATTGACAGATCAAACTCAATAGGACGATCACTGCTATCGCGCATAACGCCCCTTCTGTCTCTTTTTATGCCAATCGATTCCAGTAATTCAAGCGCGCGCTCTTTGTCATAAAGATATTGAAGTTTTAATTCAGGATTGTAATAAGGATTCGGCTCGGGGTAAATCGTTAGTTTAGGTTCTGCAAGACCCCGGTAAACCTGCATATTGATTCTTGAGCGATGCAAGAGGCAGCTCATCGCCTGACGAAATTCTTTTTTTGTAAACCATTCATACTGAGGTTTCGCGGAGTTAACGGGATTTTGATTAAACGTCCAGAAATTTGCGCTTAACGCTCCTTCAGAATTAAAAACTGTGTAATTTTTGTCCGGTTTATTAACCAGAGTATTAATATCTTCCGGGCGCAGACTATAAGATTCAATTTCTCCTTTTTGAAAAATCAAGAGCTGAGTATTTTCATCCGGGATAATCCTGACAATTAAATCTTCGATGTACGGAATTGTAGTTCCTGATGAATCTTTTCTCCAATAATTCGGATTTCTTTTGTATAAAAGTCTCTGCCCTGGAGTATATTCAACTAAAAACCATTCGCCCATCGAAGGAAGATTCTGCGGATTTTCGGCGATTGAATGAATATTACGAACGCCTTCCGCGCCGCCGTTTCTTTTGGCAGGCTCATAAATGTGCATAGGACCAAAATCCATATTAGTTGATAAAAGAGGTTCCGCGATAATGCGCGGAAAATTAAACGCAAAACGAAGATTATCAATTTTTGTTATAGTGATTCTTTCTTCGCTGCCGTCGCTCATAAGCATAAACTGCTGGTAATAAGAAGAGCTTCCGATTTCCGGATCGCCTGAAATTTCGTTATACCAGAAAACAACATCATCGCTAGTAACTTTTACTCTTCTGTTTGAATTGTAATAACTCCAGAATAAATCGTCGCGTAACGTATAAATCACCCGCATGGTATCATTTGCTTCATCTGTGATAATTTGAAAAGACGCGGTTAAAGGTTTCCATTCGCGGGCGACAACATCATAATCAATCAAGTATTGAGTCATTCTGCCGACAACAGTTGATGTTTGATTATCCTGCTCCGCGATAATTAAATTAAAACTTTTCGGATCGCTGATCATCACGCTGTACCATGTTCCGCCGATTTTTCCCGGAAGGAATTCCTCGCCTTTCCACGGCTTGCTTACGGTTTTCGCAAGAAGCTCAGTAAGCCCCTCAACTCCCATCGCTTCATACTCATCAATCGACATTTCCTCATGCCTTGAACAAGAAAAAAATATACAAAAAATTATTAATAAAAATAACACATATCTCATAGAATGATTTTACTATAAAAATTTAATAATATCAATTAAAAAATATTAGCCGCAAACCATCACGAACTTATATTTCGATAGTATTCAAAATAAAATAAAAATGATAGAGTAAGATAATTAGGGAGGATGTATGAAAAAAGCGGCAGTAATAATGGGAAGCGACAGTGATTTACCTGTTTTGGAAAAAGCATTTAAAAGATTAAAGGATTTCGATATTCCGTTTGAAGCGCATGTAATGAGCGCTCACCGAACGCCTGACAGAGCGGCGGACTTTGCGAAGAATGCGCAAAAAAACGGGTTTGGAGTGATAATCGCCGCAGCGGGAATGGCGGCGCACTTAGCCGGTGTTTTAGCGGCGCACACGACTCTTCCTGTTATCGCAATACCGATAAAATCCTCGCTTGACGGACTTGACGCTCTTCTTGCAATGGTGCAAATGCCTGCGGGAATTCCGGTCGCGACTGTTGCGATTGACGGCGCCGATAATGCCGCGATACTAGCCGCTCAAATTCTGGCTTTAAGCGACCAAGCGTTAGCTGATAAATTGACAGCAATGAAAACCGACATGGCAAATAAAGTTATAGAGAAAGATAATCAACTACAGGCGAAACTAAAATAATGAGTGATAAAATAAAAGACAAATGCGGCGTGTTCGGCATTTACTCAAAAAATAAAAATGCCGATGTCGCTTCTCAAGCGTATCTTTCGTTATTCGCGCTTCAGCATCGGGGGCAGGAGAGCTGCGGTATCGCGGTTTGCAATGAAGGAATGATGGAGTATCACAGCGACTTAGGATTAGTGCCGGATGTTTTTTCTAAGGACGCGCTTGAGAAACTAGGCAAAGGCAATATGGCGGTTGGGCACGTGCGTTATGCGCCATTAAATAAAAAAAACCGGTCCAATTCACAGCCTCTGGTCGTAAGACACATCAAAGGATCGATGGCGATTGCGCATAACGGAAACTTGACAAATTCAGCGGTGTTGCGTGAAAATTTACAAAAAGAAGGAACTGTATTTCACACAACATGCGATACCGAGATAATTATCAATATAATCATAAAAAAAAGAATTAAATTAGAAACAATAGAAGACGCAATCTGCGAAGCGATGAATGAAATTGAAGGAGCTTTTTCTTTAATTATCATGTCGCCCAGTAAATTGATCGCTGTGCGGGACCCCAGAGGTTTTCGTCCTCTTTGCATGGGTTCTCTTGACGGCGATGTTGTTTTCGCATCTGAAAGCTGCGCTCTTGACAGCATCGGCGCGGATTTTGTCCGCGACATTGAACCGGGCGAAATTGTTGTCGTAAGCAAAGACGGAATGAAAAGCATCAAGACGCACTGCGGCAAGAAAAGCGGCATTTGCGTTTTTGAGTACATTTATTTCGCCCGCCCCGATTCAATCATAGAAGGGGAAAGCGTGCATAACGCCCGTCTTCGCGCCGGCTCGTTTTTAGCGCAGCAGCATCCTGTCGAAGCCGATGTGGTTTTCGGAGTCCCCGATTCCGGTCTTGACGCGGCGCTGGGTTATTCGCGCGAATCGAAAATTCCTTACGGAGTCGGCTTCATAAAAAACCGCTACATCGGGCGCACATTTATTCAACCGACTCAGGAAGAGCGCGATAAAGCTGTCCGTATAAAACTAAACACTGTCGAGGCGGTAATAAAAGACAAACGCGTTGTTTTAATTGATGATTCGATTGTACGCGGAACAACAATGAAACGAATCGTAAAACTTGTGCGCGAAACAGGCGCGAAAGAAGTTCATCTTAGAATCTCATCGCCGCCGTTTATCAATCCGTGTTATTTCGGCACTGATATTCCAAACCGCGACAGTTTAATTTCCTGCAAAATGACAACTGCGGAAATTTGCAAATACTTAAGCGCCGACAGCCTCGGTTTTCTTTCGATAGACAGCGTGCAAAAAATTGCAGCTAACGCCGCTTGCGGTTTCTGCGACGGATGCTTCACAGGCAAATACCCAATCCCAGAGCCTGATCTTAACCAAAAAAATAAATATGATAAAAAGATTGGAATAAACTAATGAATAACAGTTTTAGTGATAGTTATAAAAACGCGGGCGTTGATGTAACAGCAGGTTACCGCTCTGTTGAATTAATAAAAAAACACACTGATAAAACAAAAATTCCCGGAGTTCTCGAAGGCATCGGAGGTTTTGGTGGTTTATTTGAGCTTTCAAAAACCGGTTACAAAGAACCTGTTTTAGTTTCTGGCACTGACGGAGTAGGGACAAAATTAAAAATCGCCATGTTAATGGACAAGCACGATACAATCGGGATTGACTGCGTTGCGATGTGCGTTAATGATATAATCTGCGCTGGCGCGAAACCATTGTTTTTCCTTGATTATATAGCGATCGGAAAAAATAAACCGGAAAAAATCGAGCAAATTGTCTCAGGAGTCGCACAAGGATGCGTGCTGTCAAATTGCGCTCTTGTCGGAGGAGAAACCGCCGAGCATCCGGGAATGATGGCGGAAGATGATTATGATATCGCGGGGTTTTCTGTCGGAATAGCCGAAAAATCAAAAATACCTGAAAAAAGAAACGTTAAAAACAATGATGTTATAATCGCGCTTGCTTCCTCAGGCGTGCACTCAAACGGTTTTTCGCTTACAAGAAAAGTTTTTAATATTAATAATAATCCTGATATTTTACATAAATATTCTTCAGAACTTGGAAGAACGTTAGGCGAAACGCTTTTAACTCCTACAAGAATTTATGTTAAATCGATTTTAACTCTCTTTGAAAAACTTCCGCCGCTTTCCGTATGTCACATAACAGGCGGAGGATTTCAAGAAAATATTCCGCGCGCTTTTACAGGCGTTTTAAAAGATGAAAACTTAGGCGCTTTAATTAAAAAAGAGACTATTCAAATACCGGAGATATTTAAACTGATAGCCGCGCAGGGAAATGTGCCGGAAAGAGATATGTTTAACACTTACAACATGGGCGTTGGCATGTGCGTTATTACCCGCGCGGAAAACGCCGATGAAACTGTCAAACTGTTAAACTCATCAGGTGAAAACGCGTATATAATCGGCGAAGTTCGAAAAGACATCGCCGGAGTTTTAATAGTATAAGAGGAATTAAATTGACAAGAATCGCGGTTTTAGTAAGCGGAGGCGGAACAAATTTTCAGGCTTTAATCGACGCTCAAAAAGAAGGAAAGCTGGGCGGCGGGGAATTATCGCTTGTAATTTCGTCGGTTGCGAACGCGTTCGCTATTGAGCGGGCAGAGAAAGCAGGCGTTAAAACAATGACAATAGCCCGAAAAAGTTATGCGAATGTTTCAGATTTTGACAGCGCGATCGCATCCGCGTTAGCGCAGGAAAAAATCGAGCTTGTAGTTCTGGCAGGTTTTTTATCGATATTGGGAGAGCGTACATTAAAAACATACAGAAATAAAATTATTAATGTTCACCCTGCTTTAATACCGTCATTTTCCGGCAAAGGTTTTTACGGTCTGCGCGTTCACAAAGCAGTCATTGAGTACGGCGTAAAAATAACGGGAGCGACAGTTCACTTTGTAAACGAAGTCGTTGACGGCGGCAAAATAATTTTACAAAAAGCGATCGATGTGCTTCCCGGTGACACGCCTGAATCACTGCAGCAGCGCGTTATGCGCGAATGTGAGTGGATACTCCTTCCAAAAGCAGTGGAAATGTACTGCAAGGATGAAATAAAATAAAATCAACAGCCGATATATGGCGGGGTATGTTGATTCAATAAGGTATGAGAATGAAAGTACTAGTAATTGGCGGCGGCGGAAGAGAGCACGCTATTATTAAATCCATAAAAAAAAATAATAAAGTAAAAGAAATTTTCGCCGCTCCCGGAAACGGCGGCATCTCTTGCGACGCTGTCTGCGTTCCGATAAAAGCGACAGATATTACGGCGGTATTGGAATTTGTTTCAAAAACTAAAATTGATTATGTTGTTGTCGCTCCCGACGATCCCCTTGCGATCGGCATGGTTGACGCTCTTATAGAAAAAGGCGTGCGTTGTTTCGGTCCAAAAAAAACTGCCGCTAAAATAGAGAGCAGTAAAGTTTTTTCTAAAAACCTGATGAAAAAATATAACATTCCAACAGCCGCTTATGAAGTTTTTTCCGAGACGGAAAAAGCTTCGGATTATTTAAAATCTGACAAAGCAACATTTCCGGTTGTGATAAAAGCAGACGGACTTGCTCTTGGAAAAGGAGTAATAATCGCAGCGGATTTAAACGAAGCGTTATGTGCAATTAAAGAAATTATGCTTGAAAAAAAATTCGGGGAGAGCGGCTCGCAAATCGTTATCGAAGAATTTTTATCAGGACCTGAGGTTACGGTTCTTTCATTTACGGACGGAAAAACAATTGTTCCGATGATTTCTTCGATGGATCATAAACGCGTCTTTGACGGCAACAAAGGACTCAACACAGGCGGCATGGGCGTAATCGCGCCTAATCCTCATTATACAAAAGAAATCGCCGAAGTCTGCGAAAAAACAATTTTTCTTCCTACTATCAACGCGCTGCAGGAAGAAAATACTCCGTTCAAAGGATGTCTTTATTTCGGCTTGATGCTGACAAAAGAAGGACCAAAAGTTATCGAGTACAACTGCCGTTTCGGCGACCCGGAAACTCAAGCGATTTTACCCTTACTGGAAACTGATCTTTTAGATATCATGGAAGCAGTCACAGACGGCAAATTATCAAATTTAGATATTCGATGGAAAAATGAAAATTTACAGCATAGCTGCAATTATAGCGCCTGCGTTGTGCTTGCAAGCGGCGGTTATCCTGAAAAATATGAAACAGGGCTTGAGATAAAAGGTTTAAATTCTAACGGCAGTATCGATAATGAGGAAGCAATTATTTATCACGCGGGAACAGTCAAAAAGGACGGTAAATTTTTTACAGCCGGAGGCAGGGTACTCGGCGTTACAGCATCGGCTTTAACCTTGGAAACAGCGCTCGAAAATGTTTATAAAGCGGCGGAAAAAATCCAATTTGAAAATATGCATTTCAGAAAGGATATTGGAAAATATTAATAAATGTATTATAATTATAATAAGGAATTAATTACTTGAAAAAACTTATTGTTTTTATGTGCGTTTTTATATTCATATCGGCTCACGGTTTATTTGCGCAGGAAAATCATACCGCAAACCGGTACTTAAGACTCGGTATGGAACAGCTTTTAATGGGTGAATATGTAAACGCAATTATGAACATTAATGAATCGTTAAAATATGATAAAAATCATTCGCTTCCTTACATAATAAGAGCGCGGGCGTTTTTTGAATTAGGTGATATGGATAGAACAATCGCCGATTGTTCACATGTAATTACAATCGACAGAAGATCATCGACAGCTTATGTGATCCGCGGCAACGCTCGGGTAATAAAAGGCGAATACAACAGAGCGATTGCCGATTATGAGTCGGCTCTGCGGATTAACCCAAATATCGAAGAAGCAAGGCAGAATATCGAGCTTGCCCGCGAACGAATGAACGACGGTTAAACAGCCTTAATTAAATTGACAGTGTAAAAGAAAAAAGATAAAATCATTAAATATGAAAATCAATAAAAATATATTTGCGATTTTAATTATTGCGTTACTTATTTCTGTGAGCTGTAATAAAGAATATGACGATGTAAATTATTTAATTAAAAATGAATCAACAGTAATGGTAACGTATGATTTCTTCAACAACATAAATGAATTATTAGACGTTGACAGTGAACCAAAAAATTATATTATAAATTCATCAGAAGGGATTTTAAAACCGGTTAATATTGTTTCTGACCCGGTTGTTATATTAACTGTTATCAGTAATGGCAGAAGCGGATACGAATACATATTTCAAGATGATCCTTCAACTCCTTGATTGATGTTGATTTTTGCAATAGGTTGATAAATTAATAAAATCGTGCTATAAATACCTCTAACCATGGAAAGAACGCCATTCTATGCTTCAGGTCTCAAGTTTTCATGTAAACGCTGTTCAGCTTGCTGCCGTTATGACGCAGGTTTTGTCTATCTTTCACAAATCGACCTGCAAATGCTCCTTGATGCAGTAAAAATGGATAAAAATGAATTTATTACCGAATATTGCCGCTGGGTAATCGATTGGAGCGGCGAAGAAGTCCTATCTCTTAAAGAAAAATCCAACAGAGACTGCGTTTTTTGGGAAAACGGATGCAAGGTATACTCAAAGCGTCCTTTGCAATGCAGCACCTTCCCGTTTTGGGAAAATATAATTTCTTCCCGGGAGTCTTGGGAAATCGCAGCGGCAGGTTGCCCCGGTATAAACACAGGAGATTTATTTTCTGAATACTCAATATCGGAAAATTTATATAAAAGAGCGGCGCAGCCGATTATTAACAAAACTGATATGATAGAGAAACAAGGTTTGCGGCAGTTTGGGGGAAATGTATGAAAATCCGTTTTTGGGGAGTGCGGGGATCTCTTCCTACACCGACTACGCCCGAACGCGTCAAAAGCAAAATCTCGGCGATTGTCGAGCAGATAACGCCCGAAGATCTCGAAAGCTCCGAAAGCCGCGAAAAATTTTTAGCAGGGCTTCCTCCGTGGCTCTTCGGAACTGTCGGCGGAAACAGCCCCTGCGTATCTGTAACATTCGAGGACAGGTCAGACTGCATTGTTTTTGACTGCGGTTCGGGGTTACGGGAAATGGGTTTCGCGCAGATTGGCGAAAAAAGAAAGTCCTCTCATTTTCATTTTTTTCTATCTCATCAGCATTGGGATCATATTCAAGGGCTTCCGTTTTTCGGACCGGCTTACAACCCGTCAATTAAAATGGATTTTTATTCGCCTGTTCCCGGGCTTGAAAGAATTTTAAGCGGGCAGATGGTTCATCCTTATTTTCCGATTCCGTTAAACGCAATGGGTTCAAAAAAAACTTTTAACTACATGGAGAATGAGGTTGAAGTCGCAGGCTGTAAAATTACCGCGAAAAAAATGAATCACCCGGGAGACTCCTACGCGTACTGCGTCAGCGAAAACGGAAAGCGTTTTATTTATGCGACAGACACCGAATTGCAGTCAGGAGATTTTTTAAAGACCAATGAAAACACCGCTTTTTTTCAGGACGCCGACATGATCGTAATCGATTGTCAGTATACTTTGGGAGAAGCGATAGAAAAATATAACTGGGGGCACAGCGCGTTTAGTCTTGCCGTAGATTTCTCGGCGAATTGGGGAATTAAACACATGGTGATGTTTCATCATGATCCTACTTATGATGATCATAAACTCTACGGAATTTTACAATCGGCGAAATGGTATATCGAGAGAATGAATTTAAAAGGAATCGAACTAACTCTTGCGGTTGAAGGTCTTGAAATAACAATTTAACTAAGGTATTAATTGGCTAATCAAAAAAGAAAAAAAACAAATGTTCTCAAAGTGATACTGCGTTTTTTATCAATACTTGTCGCATTAGTGATAATTATTATTCCATTATCGCTTGCCGCGGTTATGCTGATGAACTCTTCCGTAAACAGCAGTCAGCTGGTTTTTCCTTTAGAAAGCGACGCGATTCAAGTCGAAGAAAGCGGCAGTATTTTAATTGATGTGCGAAGAGGAGAGACTTCTCAGTCTGTCGGGCTTCGTCTTGAAAGAACAGGGCTAATTGATAACAGATATATTTGGAATCTTCTTTGCAGAATAAAGAATGAACATATAAAAACGGGTACTTACAGACTTGAGCTGCCGGCGACTGTTATGTCGATACACAGTCTCTTGGTTTCAGGAAAGGAAATCCTTCACAAAGTGACAATCCCCGAAGGAGTAACTCTTGCTAAGATGGCGGTTTTAATCGAAGAAGCGGGTATCTGCTCAGCCGAAAGTTTTCTTGAAAGCGCTGGCGACAGTCAAATAATCGCGTCTTACGGAATTCCTAATAACACAATGGAAGGTTATCTTTTCCCCGATACGTATTTATTCCCCGGCAGCTTCCCTTCCGATAAAACCGTAAAAACAATGGCAGATAATTTTTTCTACAAAATGCAGACATTAAACCCGTCCGGCTCCGCGATGAGCATGAAAGAATTAAACGAAAAAGTTATACTGGCGTCGATTGTTGAGCGCGAATACAGAATCGCGGATGAAGCTCCGCTGATGGCAGGCGTTTTTTTAAACCGCCTGCGTATAAATATGGCGCTTCAATCCTGCGCTACAGTGGTTTACATAATCACAGAAATACAAAAAAAACCTCATCCGTCTGTTTTGCTTTTCCAAGATTTAGAAATACGAAGTCCTTATAACACATATATTCATCCGGGTCTTCCGCCTTCTCCAATCTGCGCTCCCGGAACTGTTGCGCTTAACGCTGTATTAAATCCTTCTAAGACAGATTATCTTTATTTCCGTTTAACCGATCCTGCAAGCGGGAAACATTACTTTTCTAAAAATTACGATGATCATATCAGAGCGGGACAGTTAATTCCAAAAGGATTGTAACTGTAATGGCTTTAATAACCAAAGCAAGCATTCAGGAAGTAAGCGACAGACTTGACGCTGTTTCAATCATCGGCGAGTATGTCCGTTTAGAAAAAAAATCAAATCGTTTTTGGGGAAGATGTCCCTTTCACGGCGGAGGGCAGGAAAAAACTCCATCCTTTAAAGTTGATCCCGATACTAAAATGTTTTACTGCTTTGGCTGCGGCAAAGGCGGAAGCGTTATCAGCTTTGTAATGGAAATGGAAAAATTAACTTACCCCGAAGCGATTAAAAACATCGCGCGGAAAATAAGCGTAGAATTGGTTTATGAAGAAGGCGGATCAGAAAACGTTATTGACAGTTCAGCAAAAGAGCAGCTTTATGAATTGTATAAAAGAACAACAGTAACCTTCACTTATTTTCTGCGCGAGAAAGACGAAGGGCAAGCGGCGTTAAAATATATCAAAGACCGCGGGATCAGCGAAGAAATGATCGATCAATTCCGTCTTGGATTTGCGCCTAACAACAGAGATTTTCTTTATAAATTTTTACAGCAAAAAGGATACTCATCCGAGTTCCTCGAAAAATCAGGATTATTTTCTTCAAAGTATAAAACACTCCCTCTTTTTTCAGGCAGACTGATGTTTCCCATAACGGACCGGCAGGGCAGAATCGTCGCGTTCGGCGGAAGGTCTATGCCGGGCGTTTTGCAATCCGACGGCAGTGAGCCGCCTAAATATATCAACTCGCCTGAAACAGAAATCTATAAAAAAGGACAGACTCTCTTCGCGATCGAGCAGGCAAAAACTCTCATGCGGAAAGAAAAAACAGTCTTCCTTGCCGAGGGTTACATGGACGTAATCGCTCTGCATCAAGCGGGCATCACAAACGCTGTCGCTCCTCTCGGTACGGCTTTTACCGACGAACAGGCTCTCTGGCTGCGCCGCTGGGTAGAAACTGTCGTTTTAATTTTAGATAATGACGAAGCCGGGCAGAAAGCGACTTACAAGGCGATTCTAACCTGCCGCAAAAACGGACTTATTTGCCTGCTTGCGGACTTAAAAACAGGGTTTGAAAGTCAATCAATCGCAGAAAATCCTGAAAAATTAAAAGATCCAGCCGAAATTTTGCAAAAATTCGGTCCGCAGATATTGAAAAATATTTTAAAATTTACTATAAATGACTTTGAATACCTGATTAACTGCGGCAGAAATCAATTTATCATACCAAAGGGAGATATTAACGGCGCTCTAGAATTTATGTTTGCGTATCTTGAAGCGCTAAGCTCTGAAGCCGACCGCTCTGATATATTGTCGCGTATCGCGGATATTTTCAGAATTGAGCGGAATGCGGTTGTAAAAGATTTTTCGGTGTGGAAGAAAAATAATTTCCGCGCGTCAAACGAAAAACCTTTAAAAGACGAACCGGAATTGTCGGTTCATTATAACGATGAGTTATTGCTGCTTGCGAACGTTGCGCTAAACATGGAACTGTATCCTGAATTCCGCGCGGCGGTAGAAATTAAGGAGATAGAGGACAGAGCCGCGAAAGAAATTTTTATAGCTCTGGAAGAAAGTTTTAAATATGACGAGAGCGGAATTGATTCAATTTTAGACAGAATTAAAGATGATAAACTGCGCAGTTTCATTACAGACCGAGGAACAACAGGCGAGTTTAAAAAAGAACCGCAAAAATTCATGGAGGACGGAATAAAAAAAATTAAAAAGAAAAAGCTTGAAAAAAGACTTACAGAAATTACCGCTCTCCTGCGCGAAAGCGAAAGAGCCGCCGATGAAAGCGTAGGTATCGATGATTTACTGGGCGAAAAAATAATGTTAGATTCAGAAATCAGAAAATTAAAGGATAATAATTGATGTTAAAATTAATTAAAACAAATCTTAAAAGAATTTCTCCGTTATTATTACATTTCTCGAAAAGTCCGATTGATTTAAAATTCTCGAAAAATCAACTTGCATTACAATTCGCTAAAAAACCAAATAAGTACCTTGCATTTATTAAACAACCAGATGTTAAAGAAGACGCAGCCGCAGCGGCTGACGCTGCATTATCCGCTGAAGGTATTTCCGATCCGGCAATTATCAAACTTTTAGAATACGCTAAGCAGAAAAAAACTCTTTCTTACGAAGAGCTTTCCGATTTCCTTCCCGAACACATAACTAACTCCGATAAAATCGAACAGGTTTTAGCGCTCTTGGAAGCGAATAATGTTCAGCTTATAGAAGAAGATAATATCTCCGAAGACGAAGAAAACGCGAATCATAAAAATCAAGAAAGCGCGAAAAAGAAAACCGCGGCAAGCGATAAAGATTCATCATTAGTTGACGATCCTATTAGATTGTATCTGCGCGAGATCGGAAGAGAGCATCTTTTAACGGCGGAACAGGAAATTGTGCTTTCCAAATCTATGGAGGAAGGCGAAAATATAGTTAAAAATGTTATAAAAAGGTCCGGCATGGTTATCCCGGAATTTTATTATATCGCGCAAAAAGCGTTCTCTAAAAAAGACATGAAAGAATTGAATCTTTCAAAAAAAGAAATCACAGAGCACATGACGGAGTACCGCAGATTAAATCAATTTTATAAAGACACGCTTCGCACGATTCAATTCGATTTAAGAAATTATATCGATCTTAAAAAACAATTAATCTCTAAAGATGAGGATTACAAAGAAGATAAAGACTGCTCTGTGTTGCGCAAAAGGATAATGAAAGCCGTAAAAAACACACAGCTTCATCCTGACGAAATTCAAACATTCTCCGATAAATTTATTATTGCCGCTAAAAAAATTAAACGTTATATAAAAGAGCAGGAGCGTCTCCAAAAACATTTAAAGGTCGTCTCTTTAAAAGAACTTCGAACGCTGGGACGCCGTCTTACAATCAAGGAAGAGCGCGAAAAACTGGAAAACGAGCTTTGTTTATCGTCAGATGAAATAAAAGAAAAAATCAGGCTTGTTCAGGTAACAGAAAAAAAATTAAAAACGATGGAAGCCGAGTTTGAAGAACCGATTGACAGCATCAGTCAGATGGCGCACGAGATTTATCACGGCAGAATAATGATGAAGAACGCCAAGGACAGATTGATAAGAGCTAACCTGCGTCTTGTTGTTTCAATCGCGAAAAAATACACAAACAGAGGGCTTCATTTCTTTGATCTTGTTCAGGAAGGAAACATCGGATTAATAAAAGCGGTAGAAAAGTTTGAGTATCAAAAAGGATTTAAATTTTCAACGTATGCGACATGGTGGATACGGCAGGCGATTACGCGCTCGATATCTGATCAGGCGCGCACAATCCGCGTCCCTGTCCACATGATTGAACAGATTAATAAAGTAGTGCGCGAATCAAGGCAGCTTTTACAGTCTTTGGGACGCGAACCCACAGACGAAGAAATCGCCGAAAAACTCGGCTGGACTGCGTTACGCGTAAAATCCGTTAAAAATGTCGCGCGCGAACCTATCAGCCTTGAAACCCCGATCGGCGAGGAAGAAGATTCGCTGTTAGGTGATTTTATCGAAGATAAAGACGTGGAAAATCCCGCTAATCAAACAGCGTTTAAAGTGCTGCAGGAACAGCTTGGCGGAGTGCTTTCCACGCTCCCTGCGCGCGAACAGGAAGTTTTAAAAATGCGCTTCGGGCTTGATGACGGATATTCGCTTACTCTTGAAGAAGTAGGTTTATATTTTAATGTAACGCGTGAACGAATAAGGCAGATAGAAGCGAAAGCGCTGCGCCGCTTAAGGCATCCGAAAAGAAGCCGAAAATTAAAAGATTATTTGGATCACTAGGAGGGAATTATGGTAACGGATAACGAACTGGAAAAACTGCGATCATTACAGGAAATTATTTATGAGAAAATCGGTCTTGAAAAAATAATTCAAGAACTGCCGAAGGCTTTAAATTCCCAGGAAGAAGCCTTAAACAGGATAAAGAAAACTTTTATCGATAAAAATTCAAGCTTCGAAAATATAAAAGCCGAAGAAATTGATCTGAAAAATAAACTTGCTGAAGCTGAATCGGCAAGAGAAAAATCCGAAAAAAATATGGACGCTGTCAGCACACAGCGCGAATACGAAGCGCTTGATAAAGAAATTAAAGATGCGTCGGAAAAAGAGCAGCTATACCGCAAAGAACTCCAGCAAAGAGAGCGCCTGCTTGCAGACCTTGACGAGCAGATAAAACAACAGACTTCGCTTGTTGAACTGCAGGAAAAAGAGCTTGACGATCTCAGAAAAAAAATCGAAGCGGAAATTTCCGACAAGCAAAAACAAATTGACGTTCTTATAAAAAAAGAAAATAAATTAACTGAAAATCTTGACTCAGAAGTTGTTTTTAAATTTGAGCGTATTATTAAGAATAAAATGGGCATCGGTATTGTCGCAATTAAAGGCAATGTCTGCATGGGATGTCACATGATTCTTCCGGTTCAATTCGCCAACGAAGTGCGTATCGGCGAGGATTTTATCTTTTGTCCGTATTGTTCGCGCATTCTTTTCTACGAAGAATCAGCCGAAGGCGAAGAGGATTACTTCAACACCGAGGATACGGGAGCACTCTCGGATCTTGACGAAATGGAAGAAGACGAAGAAGACGATGTTGAGGAAGATGAGGAAATTATCAACATCGATTCCGAAGAATAAAAAGAAAAAAAAGATGAATCATAAGCCGGGTTCTGTACTTTCGCTGCTGCCATCTGTCTAAAAAAAACATTACTGTTTTCTTTCATGCAGTCTACCCGCGTATATAGGCGAGCCGCCTTACGCTTATTTGACTTTGCTCCTGATGAGGCTTGCATTTTCCGGCGGTGTTGCCATCGCCGAGGTGGGCTCTTACCCCGCCATTTCACCCTTATCCGATCATTAAAAATTTTAATGGTCAGACGGTATACTTTCTGTTGCGCTGTCTGTCTTAAATCCGTTGCTGAATTTAATCCCGGGAATTACCCGGCATCATGCTCTGCGGAGCCCGGACTTTCCTCTTTACCTAACAAATGTTAAGCAAAGCGGCAGCTTGATTCATCAATTTTAAATAATGATTTAAAATCATTTAATTTTCAAGTAAAATTTGTTTTTAATAGCATAATTTATTATATAATTGAAAAAACTAATTGACACTGCCTTTTATTTTGTATAAAATTCGATCAATGTACCATGTTAAGCTATAAAAATTTATCCAGATATGGACGTCAGGTATACCTTCTCAAAAGAATTCGAGTAATTGGTATAATTTTTATCGCTATTTTTGTAGTTTTAGCCGTATTTTTAATCGCCTCTCAGGTAAAAAAAGGCGTTAAGAGCGAAAGACAAGAGTTATTACAGGTCTGGAATGAAGGAAATTTCGAGAAATCATACGAAATCAGTAAAAATGCGCTGGATTTAAGCCCGGTAGATTATCTTTTATTAACAATTAACGGTTTTTCGGCATATCAGCTTGGAATATCACAAATAAATAATCAAAATATCCTCAAATTTATAAACGAATGTATTTTTTCTCTGAGAAAAGCGCTTTTACAAAAAGAATCCGCGAAAGACGGACGCGTTTATTACGTTTTAGGAAAAGCGTATTATTATAAAGGCGCGGAATATGCCGATTTAGCTGTAAAGTATTTGGAAACGGCGAACACGCTTGGTTACCTCGCCTCGGATATCCCCGAATATCTCGGACTTTCTTATGCAGCTTACGGTGATTACAGAAGCAGCATAGAAGCGTTCACCCGCGCATTTGATCCGGAAAAACCTTTGGCAGACAATTTTTTAATCGCAATAGCGCGTTCATATATTGCGATGGAAGAATACAATGTTGCGCAGGGGTATCTTAAGCGCTGTATTGATTTTTCACCCGATTCAAGATCGGTCATTAAAGCGCGTATGCTGTCAGCGGAAATTTACGCTGCTTGCGAGGATTACGATAACGCGATGACGCAGTATCAGACAATTTTAAGTGACTCAGGAGAAAATTCCGAAGTTCATTTTCAGTTAGGTGAAATATTTTTATTAAAGGGCGATACTACAAGAGCTCGCTCTGAATGGAGAACAGCATACAGATTAGATCCGGCTCATGCAAGAGCAAGAGCAAGACTAAATTAATAATTAGGAGAAAAAAATGTTTGGCGGAATATCATCGGATTTTGGAATAGATTTAGGGACATGTAATACGCTCATTTATATCAAAGGAAAAGGCATTGTTTTAAACGAGCCGTCCGTTGTAGCGGTCGAGCGCGGCACAAAAAAAATTGTAGCTGTCGGCGCCGATGCCAAACGAATGTTATGGAAAACCCCTGAAAATATTATCGCGATAAGACCTATGAGAGACGGAGTAATCGCTGACATTGAGTCAACAGAAAAAATGATTCGCTGTTTTATAGACCGTGTTTATCCGCGCCATCGTTTTGTAAAACCAAGAATGGTTATCGGCGTGCCTTCGTGCATCACGGAAGTTGAAAGACGCGCTGTCGAAGAAGGCGCATATAAATCAGGCGCAAGGGAAGTGCGCGTAATCGAAGAAAGCCTTGCCGCCGCAATAGGCGCTGACATTCCTATACGCGAACCTGCAGGTCACATGATTCTTGATATAGGCGGCGGTACAACTGAAATCTCGGTTATATCTCTTGGAGGCATGGTTGTAACAAGCGCAATCCGGATTGGCGGCGATAAATTTGACGATTCAATCATTAAACATATTCGCAGCGTTCATAATTTGATAATCGGCGAGTACATGGCGGAAAAATTAAAAATAGAAATCGGAAACGCGTCTCCTGACAGAATTATTGAAAAAATGGAAGTTAAAGGAAATGACGCGATAACCGGTCTTCCGCGCCGCCTCGAAGTTGATTCAGTTGAAGTTCGCGAAGCTTTAAAAGACCCTATTAATAAAATTATTGACGAAATTAAAACAGTACTCGGAAGAACTCCTCCAGAACTTGCCGCCGATATCGTAGACAGAGGAATTGTTATGACTGGCGGCGGCTCATTGTTAAAAGGTTTGGATAAACTTATTCAAAAAGAAACAGGAGTGCCGGCGATTATTGCAGAACAGCCGGAGCTGTGCGTAGCTCTCGGCGCCGGAAAATATTTTGATTATATAAAAGGCGCTGACCTTACAAAAAATATATATGACAGGCTGAACGGATAAAAATGCAGCGCGGATACAGACCGTCCAGAAGAAGTTCAAGAGTTCCGGGCTTACATTTGAATTTGTCTGTATTTGTTTTTACGCTTTTAATGATTATTTCTACAGTGCTTCTTTTATTATCAACAAGAGATTTTATTTTCGGCGTTAAAAATGTCGGTCTTTCTTTTTTCTCGGGCATCAGAGGCGGTATTTACGAAGTAACGTCTTTTGTGTCAAGAACAGTGCTTTCGATCAAAGAGCTTGCAACGCTGCGTGAAGAGCATGCCAATCTCCTGCTGCAGTTAGATCGTTTTGAGGAATTAGAACGCAGCAACGCGGAAATTTATCAGGAAAATATCCGTTTAAAAGAACAGCTTGATTTTTCGCAGATAATAAAATACCGCCGCATTCCCGCTCAAATTTCAGGGCGTAATCCAGATAATTTATTTTCTGCGCTTGTAGTCAATAAAGGAAGCGCCGCGGGAGTTGCGAATAACATGGCAGTTGTCGCATGGCAAAACGGCACTCAGGCGCTGGTGGGAAAAGTAATTTATACAGGCATTTTTGAATGTCTAGTGATGCCTATTTATGATAACAGCGCGCAAGTGTCTTCGCGTCTTGCTGTTTCGCGTTTTGAAGGAATCGCCGAAGGGCAGGGAAGCTGGGAAAATCCTCTTTTAATGCGATTTGTTCCAAAAAGAGCAAGAGAAGAAATTAATACAGGTGATATAATTATTACTAGCGGCATGGGCGAGATTTTCCCGCCCGGAATCAATATCGGAAGAGTCAGCGCGGTTAACGTTCTTGAATATGAAACAACTTTAGAAATAGAAGTTGTACCGCTTATTGATTTTTCCAGATTGGAATATGTTTTTATTATCGAAGCCGAAAAACCGGATTATGGCATACAGGATTAGTTTATGGCAAGAAGTATAATTTGGACTGTAATATTCAGCATAGCGGCGACAATTCTGCAATCAACATTGATCGCAAAGATCGCTGTTTTTGGAGTAATCCCCGATATCGCTCTTTGTGTTTTAGTTTTTTCGGCGTATGTCAACGGCACAATGACAGGACAGGTTTCAGGTTTTTTCTCAGGTTTATTTTATGATTTTATAACACCCGCTCCTATAGGATTAAACTGCATGGTACGCACAGTTATCGGAGCGGCTGCCGGCATTTTTAAAGGGCAGTTTTTTCTTGACATCCTTATTCTTCCGGTGATCCTCTGCGTACTTGCTACAATTTTTAAAGCGTTGATTATTTTTATTATTCATTTAATTATGGGACCGACTGTTCCTTCTTTTTCTCTTATAACTCCTGTTTTCTGGATAGAAGCGGGTCTTAACGCGTTAAGCGCTCCGCTATTATTTTTACTTTTAAAACATTTTAAGCCCATCTTAATAGGACGACAGCAATAATGCACGAGAATCAAGGAAACAGGCTGACAATCTTTAAAGTATTTTTAATAATTATATTCCTTGTATATTCATCTAAACTTTTCAGCATGCAGATTTTATCAGGCGATATATACAGAATGCGCGCGCAAGATATTTCGCGCAGAACGTATTCCATTCCGACTCAAAGAGGAGAAATTTTCGATCGCAATGTTGATAAACCGTATGTTATAAACAGAGACACATTTGCCGTCACTATCACGCCTGCGGAAGTTCCGCGCGGACAAATAAATGATGTAATCGCTTCTGTTTCGTCTATCATTAACATAACGCCCGATGAAATAAAAGCGCGTCTTCCCAGCCAATACCTCCAGCTCTATCAGCCGCTGGAAATTGCATCTAACGTTCCATTTAATATTATCGCTTCTCTCTCTGAAAGAAAAGATATACTTCCCGGGATTTCGTGGCATATAAAATCCGTGCGCAATTATGTTGATGTCGGAAGTCTTTCGCATATATTAGGTTATGTAGGAGATATTACGCGCGAAGAATTGACGACTCACTATAATCTCGGATATCAAATGGGCGATACAATCGGCAAATCTGGAATTGAAAGGCAATACGACGAACTTTTACGCGGAAGACACGGATGGGAAACAAGAACCGTCGATTCCAGAGGAAGACGCATTTCCGGGAGCGAGAATGTTACCCGCGTGCCGCCTGAAATGGGAAAAAATCTCGTTTTAACAATCGACGCGAAATTGCAAAAATTAGTCGAGGGCGCAATCGGTCCGCAAATCGGAGCCGCTGTTGTTATGCGACCTTCAACCGGAGAAATTCTCGCGATGGTTTCTTATCCGTGGTTCGATCCTAATATTTTCACTGACGGGCAGACCGCAAATTTCCGCGCTCTTTTAGATGATCCTTCAAAACCGTTTATTAACCGCGCGATTCAATCAAGTTATCCTCCCGCTTCAACTTTTAAAATAATTATGACTACTGCGATCCTGACAGAAAATCTTTTTTCTCCCGAGCAGACTATTCTTTGCCGCGGAATGATGAATTACGGAAACAGAAACTGGCACTGCCATCTTCGTTCAGGACACGGCAGATTAAATTTAAGAGGCGCGCTGGGGCAATCGTGTAATATTTTTTACATGACCGTAGGAAGAGATAATGTCGGCGTAGAAAGAATAGTAAATTTTGCGCGCGATTACGGTTACGGAGAAATAACAGGCATTGATCTTCCGGGCGAAATCGGAGGAAACATTCCTACGCCGATATGGAAAGAGCGCCGTTACCATGAAAAATGGGTGTTAGGTGACACTATGAATATGTCGATAGGGCAGGGTTATACGCTTGTAACTCCGCTTCAGATGTGCAATGCGGTAAGTTTGGCTGTAAATAACGGCGTAATTTATAAACCGCATGTATTAAAAGAAGTGCGCGACCCTGTCACTAACGCGATCGAGAGCGTTACAAGCCATGAAATTATTCATAAAAGCGAAATTAGCCCTGCTGTGTTTGAAACTGTCAGACAGGATATGAGAGGCGTTGTCAGTCAGGGAACCGCGCAATATCCGCTTAATATCAGAGCAGTGCAAATCGCGGGAAAGTCCGGCACAGCGGAAATAGGACTGGTTGACAGATGGCATTCGTGGTTTACGGCTTACGCTCCGTTTAACAGCACTAATCCCGATGAACAAATTGTTGTAACAGTCATTATTGAAGCGTCGTCTTTTCAAGTGTGGAGAGCATCCGCAGCCTGCGCGATAATTTTTCAAGGATATTTCGCAAATCAAGATTATGAAACAGCGTCCCGTTTTCTGGGATTATATGATATAGTACGGTAGGTAATAATGAGAATTAAAGAATTATTAGGAATAGATTTTTTACTATTACTCCCTATATTAATACTTTTAGTTTTAGGTATCCTTTTTATTTATTCGTCAGGAGTAAACACAGAAGGAATACTTGTTTCTAATGAATATCAAAGACAAATTATCTGGGCGGCGGCAGGATTAGTTATTACAATTGTTTTATCATTAATTAATTACCGCAGATTTTATAACTGGGCGATATATATTTATTTTATTTCCCTCTTGCCGCTGATCTATACTCTTTTTTTCGGTCATGTTATTTCCAGCGCATCCCGATGGCTTAGAATCGGTTCTATCGGAATACAAATGTCCGAGTTTGTAAAGATTGCAGTCATCATCATGCTTGCACGTTTTCTCGCCGACACAGATCGCTCAAGGGATTCATTTTCGCGTTTTGTGATTTGCTGCATGGTTGTTTTTCTCCCGATGGGAATTGTTTTGCTTCAGCCGGATTTAGGAACTGCTCTTGTGTATATCGCGATACTAATTACGATGATATTTATCGGCGGCGTAGCGATGCGTTATGTGGTTTTTATGATTTCCTGTATCGCGCTGACAGGAATTCTTTTAGTCCTTCCCTTGTGGCAGGAACATATATTGCAAAAATCAATTCCTTTTATTTCCGCTTTAAACAATTTTAAAGTTGTTTTATTCGCGGTTTTATTTTTTGTTCTTATAACGGCTATCGCCGTTTTTGGTTTTCTAAAATTTAAAAAGGGATATTTTTTCTGGTTGTGTTATTCATCGACAATAATTATTTTTTCTTTGATAGTCTCATTTGCGGCGCGGATAATTTTAAAAAGTTATCAGATAATGCGTCTAATTGTTTTTCTTGATCCAAGCGTCGATCCGCGCGGAGCCGGCTGGAATATTACACAGTCAATAACCGCAATCGGAGCAGGCGGTTTTACAGGAAGGGGTTATCTTCAGGGTACGCAAAGTCATTATCGTTTTCTTCCGGCTCAAAGCACTGATTTTATTTTTTCCATTTTTTCCGAAGAAGCCGGTTTCCTCGGAGGGTTATTAGTTTTCGCTTTATTTTTATTTATCTGCTATCGTCTGATTTTTATTATGAAAACCGTTAATGATAACTTTGCAAAATACGTTTGCGCTGGGTTAGCCGGTATGATTAGTTTTCACTTTATCGTTAATGTGGGAATGACAATGGGCATCATGCCGATAACTGGTCTTCCGCTTCTTTTCTTGTCATACGGCGGCTCTTCTGTTTTAACGTGCATGATCGGCATCGGAATTGTCATGAGCATTTACATCAGAAGATATAACCGAAGTAATTAATAATGAGTACTGACTAATGCGCAATGATTATATTGATCCGGTTAAAGAATTCGGCGGTCTTCTTTTAAAGATTGATAAACCTAATCGCTATACAGGCGGCGAGGTAGGCTGTCTTTCAAAAAATAAAAATAAAGATGATTTTCGCGCAGTTATCGCTTTTCCTGATCTTTACGAAATAGGAATGGGAAATCAAGCGCTGCGTATTATTTACAATCGCTTGAATGAAATCAGCGGCATCATGTGCGACCGCGTTTTCGCTCCGGCTCCTGATTTTGAGAAACTGTTACGCGAAAAAAATATTCCGCTTTACGGACTTGATACAGGAATCAATCTTATAAAAACAAATCTTTTATTATTTACCCTCGGATATGAACTTGGGTTAAACGGAATTCTTACAATGCTTGATGTCTGCGGGATTCCTATTTACTGCGATCAAAGAAACGCTGAACATCCGGAAAGATTTCCAATTATTATCGCAGGAGGTCCTGCTGTTTCTAATCCGCTGCCGTTCTCGCCTTTCATCGACGCGTTCTGGATAGGCGAAGCTGAAGAAGGTTTTTTTGATCTTGTATATGAATTAGCTCTTATTAGGAAAGAAACTCAGGATATAAAACAGAGCAGAGCAGAGTCATTAAAAAGGATCGCGTCTCATCCTAACATCTGGGTTAAGGGAAAAGAAAAAACAACGCGCGCGATCTATAAAAATTTTAACGAAAATAATTCTACGGATGTATTTCCTGTTCCAAGCATGAAAATAATTCATCATCACGGCACTGTTGAGATAATGCGGGGATGTCCGAACGGCTGCCGTTTTTGCCACGCCGGTTTCTGGTACAGACCCGCAAGGCAAAAAAAGGCGGAAAATATTATTAAGCAGGTAAACGATATGACCGCAAAAGGCGGCTGGCAGGAAATAAGCTTGTCTTCGCTTTCATCAGGCGATTATATCGGCATCAGTAATTTAATAGATGAGTTAAACAATCAATTCACGGATAAACATATTTCTTTTCAACTTCCATCGCTTAAGGTTTCTACTTTTGCGCTTTCTATCTTGGAAAAAATTTCTGTTACGCGAAAATCAGGACTTACCTTCGCTGTAGAAACTCCGAAGGACGCGTGGCAATTATCAATCAATAAAGAAGCGACAAGAGATTCAATCTCGGCGATAATCAATGAAGCAAAAAAAAGCGGCTGGAAAGGCGTAAAATTCTATTTTATGATTGGGCTGCCGAAAGCGGATTATAATGAATTGGTAACAGAGGATAAACAAGTAACAGATAACAAAGAACGATTATTAGAAGAAGAAGAAATTGTAAATTTCATTATTGATGTCGGACGAAGGACTAGGACGAACTTTAATATTAATGTTGGAATTTTTATTCCTAAACCGCATACTCCTTATCAAGGAGCGCCTCAGATAGACAGCGAAACAGCGCAGAAAAAATTATTCTATATTCGATCAAAGTTAAAATCTTTAGGACACAAGGTCAGCGTTTCCGATTCATTAATTTCAGGGATAGAAGGTTTACTGAGCAGGGGAGATGAGAGAGCAGGCTTTCTTTGTGAAGAAGCATGGAGAGGCGGAAGTAGATTAGACCCATGGGATGAATATATAAATAGGGATATTTGGCTTGATTTATTTAAAAAAAATTCAAGCTATGTTAAATCTATTTTTAACGGAAAAAATGAATCTCTGCCTTGGAAAGGAATTGAATCACTCATTACAAATAATTATTTTAAAAACGAAATGATAAAATCTATTAAATGTGAAAGAACGCCGTCATGCACAGAAGAATGCTGCGCCTGCGGAGTCTGCGATAAAGAAATGCTGCGTCAAATTACAGCTTCAAAGACATCTTGTGAACATAAGAACACGATTGTTAACCAAGAAAATATAGAGGTTAACGAAAATAATATTAAAAAAACTGACCCTTCAATTTTTAGACTTTTATTCAGTTACAGCAAGATAGGAACCAGCGTTTTTCACGGGCATTTAAGTATTATTGAAATTTTCTCAATGGCTTTCAGGAGAGCAGGTATTCCTGTAAGATACACCGAAGGGTTTAATCCGCTTGCGAAGATGGAATTCGCATCTCCGATATCCACCGGTATCAGCGGATTAAACGAGTACGCGATTGTCGAGTTTAACGATATGATTGATACGGAAAATTTTAAAAATAGTTTAAATAATAATCTTCCTGAAGGTATAAAAATCAATAAAGCGAAAATCTATCAAATAAAAAGCGGCGGAAAAAAATATTCTTTATCTTCATTGTTATGGGGTTTTTCATATTCAAATAAAGAAACAATCGATTATGTTAACACTAAAGAAGATAAGGTTTACAAACAAAACCGTCTTGCCAATGATTGTAAAACTTTATTTGATTTGGAACGAAATGATGTTTTTGCGAAAAATATTATTGTAAACGAAGAAAATACTTATGCATCATATTTTGATATTTATGATTTCCTGTATAATAAATAATATTTTACATAATAAAAACATATTTATACAAGTAGACAGAATATACATTATGAATAGTAAAATATTTATTAAGATTCAGGTAATAATTTATTAAAGTCAATTAAAGCAATAAATTAACTTGCATTCAATTTAAAATTCCCGATGAATGTCGGCTTACTGAAAATTGGTTTAAAAAGATTTGAGTCATATCCTATTGCAACAATATATAATGAAACACAAACATATTCCCCGCCTTCACGTTTTGATACATCCGTATTTAGAGAATGTGTTCTTAATATAGGTGAATTAAGAAAAAATCGATCAGGTTGAAAATCGATAATAGAACGGCATAAACTAATTTTTTCATTATTTGTGTTTCTTCTTGCGTATGCTTGCTCGCTGGGATCCGTAGGAAAAATAATTCGCAATGTTTGCTGTGTTCCGCCGGCTTTAGGCATCATTGAATCATTAGTTTCATTTTCAAAATAAAGTTCATTATAATTTCGTGTTCTGAATAAATTATCGATTGCTCCGCCGGAAGTGTTTGCCGGATTTGTATATGGAGATATAGCGTTATAATCATTACGAAGGTCTGAATTAAAATTAATATCAGCGTATGGTTCTGTTCCGACATACATTTTATAATAAATTGCAAAATTCGTAAAGAATAAATAATTAACATCATAATCCCTTGGAATTATTATGTTAGCTTCAGTATCCGCTGATGTCGTTATATTATTCTGAGGTATCTGAGGTAAATAATAATATTCATCAATTCCGCAGGAAAGAAATAAAACCGAAATTATTAATACTCCGGGAATTTTTTTCATTTACCCTCAAGCAAAATGATTCTGTTTCTGGCAAGATTCTGCCAAATTAATATACTAGGATTACTTGAACTTGTTTTTTCCCATGTCCAATTGATCTGCACATCACGGTATGCACTAAGCGCGTGCGTTTCATTGCCAAGCTGTTCATAAAGTCTGCCGATATTAAATTGCGCGCGCGGAGCATCGGGGAATTCAAATTTATGAGCAACGCATTTTTTAAAATGTTCAATTGCTGTTTCAATTTTACCCTGTTCTTCGGCGGCGGCTGCTGCGTTAAAAAAAGCAATCGGCGCTAAATAAGTTTTATTGCCGACGCGCGCGCAGTTTAGCCAAGCGTCTTCAGCGTTTACCCAATCTTCTCTAAGAGAATAAATTTGAGCGATTAAAGACCATGCTTTTGATCCAGCAAAACCGGAATTTTTTCCCGAGAAAGTAAGGAGTTTTTCCAGCAATGCGTTAAATTCCGCGGTTTTATATTTTGCGGATGTATCCTCAATTTTAATATCTTCAATATCGTTTACCGATGAATTTTCATTTGCGGTAATTTTACTTATTAAATCATCAAATTCAATTTTCATTTCCTCTACTGCCGCGATCGCCTTTTTATTAATCTGTTCTGATACAGCTATAAAAACAATCGCTGCGACAAAGAGGATGATTACAGAGCTGATTATTATTAAAATACCCTTTCTGTTTTTTTGGATGAATTCAAAAATCTTATCCCCTGTGTTTACTTTCTCTTTATTTTGCATAATCACTCCTTGGGTGCAATATTAAGCTCTTTTATCAATCTTGACAAATAAGTGCGCTGTATGGCAAGTACCCTTGCAGCTTCTGTCTGGTTCCATCCGGTTTCGTCCAGCACTCTGCGGATAAAATTAGACTTAAAAACATTTAAAGCTGTTTTCAAATCCCGCTCTGCCGCTTCATCATCTGTCTGAGACTGGCTTCCTTTATCGTAACGATTTTTTATAAAAAGATCATCAGATCCGATTAATTTATTTTTTCCAATGACGCAAGCTCGTTCCACGCAATTTTGCAATTCGCGGACATTACCTGGCCACGAATAAGACAGCATGGATTCTAAAGCCTCGGCGGAAAAACCGTCGAAATACTTTTTTGTTTCGCGCATAAAATTCTTTAGGAAAAATTCGGCAAGCTCCGGTATATCCTCAGGGCGTCCGCGAAGAGGCGGTATATAAACAGGCAATACATTAAGCCTGTAATATAAATCCTGACGGAATTCATTCTTTTTAACCTGCTCTTCCAAATCTTTATTTGTAGCAGCGATAATACGGACATTAACGGTAATTGTTACATCAGAGCCTACTTTCTCGAATTTTCTTTCTTGAATGACGCGCAGGATTTTTACTTGAAGTAAAAGCGGCAGGTCTCCTATCTCATCCAAAAAAATCGTTCCGCCGTCTGCCAGCTCAAAACGCCCCTTCCTTGAGGCGATTGCGTTTGTAAAAGCGCCTTTTACATGACCGAATAATTCGCTTTCCAAAAGTCCTTCAGGAATCGCGGCGCAGTTAACTCTTACAAAAGCTCCGGCTCTTCTTGAGCTTTTTAAATGAATTTGCTCTGCGAATAATTCTTTGCCTACGCCGCTTTCACCTAACAAAAGAACTGAAGAATCAGTCTTAGCGATTCTTTCGATGATTTCCATTTTTTCTAAAATCGCGGGGCTTTTTGTGATTATCGTATGATACTGATCATTCTGAAGCCGATCCTGCAGTGACTCAATTTTACTTTGAGCCTCTTCCATGTGTTTTGCGTTGACAATCGCTAAAGCAGCCTGATTGGCGAAAATCTCAAGCCATTCAATATCATCCTGAGAAAACCCCCCGGGTGAATTTTTATTGATTACTTCCAGAACGCCGATACATTCGTCTTTAATCCGCATGGGAACCGCAATCATTGTTTTTGATTTATAATTGATTTCCTCGCCGATATTGCTTAAATGCCGTTTATCTTTTTCAAGATCGTTTACAATGAGCGATTTATTATTCGCGGCGACCCAGCCTGCGATCCCCTCGCCGAGTTTAACGATATATTTTTTAACTTCATTGCCTTTTGTGCCAAGCGCGACTTCAAAAACAAGAGTGCCTTTTTCTTTATCAAGCATTAAAAGACTGGAAGCCTCTGCGTCAGAAAGAAGAGTCGCCGACTCCATTATTTTTGATAAAAGACTGTGTATGTTTTTATAATTTGAGTTGATCAGAGAATTAATATTTATCAGCGTATGGAATTTATCAGCGTCTATCTTTGACAGCATGGAAATCTCATCCTTGAATTTTTAATTCTTGGATTTTCAACCCTTAGATTTAAAATCCTTTAATTTTCATTCCTGAGAATTTTTTGATTTTAGAATAGCTCCAAGCGTATAAGTAGAATCGGAAGTTTCTTCCTCTGTCATGTAACGGGAAAGTTCTTCCTTCTGTACTTTCTTTTGATAATCGCGGATTGAAAAAGCGGCTTTTTGTTTATCGCTTTGGATTTCTAAAACAATCGCTTTTAATTTATCGCCGACTTTAAATTTCTTAAGAGCTTCATCCGGGTCTTCATCACGGTTTTCCACAAGATTGGTTTTATGAATAAGTCCCTCGATTCCGCCGGATACACGCAAGAATACGCCGAAATCCGTAACAGAAGCGATTTCTCCTTCCACTGAAGAACCGCTTCTGTAATTCTCGGTGAAATTTTTCCATGGATCTTCTGATAATTGTTTAACGCCGAGTTTAATATTGCGGTTATCTGAATCAACAGAAATAACCATTACTTCAATTTCCTGTCCTGCTGATAAACCAAAGTTTTTACTCTTTCTTGTCCACGACATATCGTCAGAATGAAGGAAACCGTCGATGCCTTCTTCGAGTTCTACAAATACGCCGGCGTTTGTCACTTTTACGATTTTACGTTTAATTCTACTGCCTGTAGGGTATTTAGTTTCGATTGATTCCCATGGATTATTTTGAACTTGTTTTAATCCAAGCGATACTCTGCCCGCCTGAAGATCGTAACCAAGGATCATACATTCAACTAAGTCGCCGGGTTTTAACATATTCTGCGGTTTTTGAACTTTCTTAAGCCATGAGAACTCCGAAATATGTGCAAGTCCTTCGATTCCTTCTTCCAGCTCGATGAACGCGCCGAAGTCTGTAAGTTTTGTGACCTTGCCTTTTACAACATCGTTAACATGGTATTTTTCTTCGAAATGCACCCAAGGATCATCGGTATAATGTTTTAATGAAAGATTGATTCTTTTTTCCTGACGATCTATGCGGATTACTTTTAATTTTATTTCCTGACCTTTTTTTACAAAGTCTTTCGGACGTGTAACGTGCCCCCAACTCATATCGTTGATGTGCAGAAGTCCGTCAAAACCGCCAAGATCGATAAACGCGCCGAAAGATGTAAAACTTTTTACAACGCCTGTTACATCAGTTCCAATCGGAGTATTCTCGAAGAAATCGCTGCGTTTGCGATCGAGGTCTTCTTCCATGAACTTTCGTCTGTTTACAACGATATTAATTTTTCCGTCAGAATAAAGTCTCTCAACATAGACTTGAATTTTCTGACCGATAATTTTTTCGGGTTTATCGAGCTTTTGTATATCAGCCTGACTGACAGGAAGGAACGCATGAACGCCTGCTCCAAGATTTACATCGAAGCCGCCTTTGACCTGCTTCTCGACTTTTCCGTCAACCGGTTTTTTATCTGTATGAGCCTGACGCAGATTTTTCCAGAAAAGTTTCGCGTCCGCTTTTTGTTTTGATACAATTACTTCGCCGTGTTTATTTTCTTTGTTGACTAAAATAACAGGAACTGATTCGCCGATATTGGGAATCTCGGTAAATTCCGAGATAGGGATTTTTCCTTCTGATTTATAACCTACGTCTACAAATACCTGATCCTGCGTTACCTGCACGACCTTGCCTTCGATTAGCTGACCTTCCTCGAGCTGCTCGAGTGATTTTAGGTATTCTTCCTGTAATTGCGTTTGAATGTTTTCCCCGTCTTTCATCTGATTCGCCTCAGTCGGACCAGTGTCCGTTCGCACTTCCTTCATATTTTTATCCTTGATAAATTAAGTCTGCGAAAGGATTTACCTTTCTATCTTCTCTATTAATTTCTCATAAACTTCAATAATGGTCAAGTCACTTGTATCGATATAGTGCACTCCTTTTCCGATTTTTAAACTTCCTTCTTTTTTATGTTTGTCAATCTCATCGCGCTGCATAATTGCGATTTTTATTTCCTGCAGTGAGAGGTTTGATACGCCTTGATCGTACCGTCTCTTTGCTCTTACATCCGCGGAAGCGTCAACGAAGAAACGGTAGTCGGCTTTCGGGAAAACTACAGTTGTCATATCTCTTCCTTCAACAACGATATTTTGCCCTTTTGCCGTAATGCGGATCATATCATTGACAATATGCCTGACAGGAACAATCGCCGAAAAAGGCGCGGAATAACGATCGATTTCATCAGTATGCAATAGGTCTGTTACATCTTCATTATTTAAATATACTTTTGTTTTTTGATAAGAAATATTTAATTTTTTAGCGAAATTTATTACTTTTTTTGGCTCATTTAAATCGATCTTTTCACGTAAACAAGCTAATGTAATTGTTCTGTAAAGCTTACCGGAATTGATGTAAGTGAATTCTTTCTTTAATAAATCTGATAATTTTTCTGCCAGAAATTTAGCGATTGTGCTTTTCCCCGAACCTGAAGGTCCGTCAATTGCGATTACCATAATTTGCCTCCAAAAATATTTTAACAAGAAACACGGATTAACAATGATTATACGGATTATCACGGAATTATGAAACTAATCAAAATTAATCCGCGAAAATCCTGCATAATCTGTGTAAATCAGCGTTTATTGTTTCAATTTCTTTTTTTGATAATGGACGTGAAGCACCTTCTTTTAAATCACCTAATGATACCGTTCCGATTCTTACTCTTTTCAATAAGCATGGATGCAGATGGAAATGCGAGAAAACGCGCCTTATTTCGCGGTTTTTACCCTCGATAAGAACTATGCGCATCTGTTTTCGTCCTGTTTTTTCGGCGAATTTCGCTTTGTAAAACTCTCCTTCGATTGTAACACCCTCGTTAAAAGCGTCTGCTACTGTATCAGGAATAATTCCCGTTGCTTCGACGATGTACTCTTTTTCCAACTCCAAACTGGGATGCCCTAATTTATTGGCAAAATAACCGTCGTTCGTAAAAAAAATTAAACCGCATGATAAAAAATCGAGTCTTCCTATGCTGTACAGTCTTTCTTTGATATCCGAAGGAAGAAGACTTAAAGCAAGAGGTCTTTCTTGCGGATCTTTTGAACTGCAAATGTATCCCGGCGGTTTATTCAAAGCGTAATAAAATTTTCGGCTTTCCAGCTGCACAGGTTTTCCGTCAAGGAGAATGATATCGCTCTCCTCTACTTTACACCCTTGAGCGGTAATCGTTTCGCCGTTTACGCAGACCCTTCCGGCAGCGATAATTTCTTCCGCCGCTCTGCGGGATGCGACTCCCGCGTGAGAAAGAAAAACCTGCAGCCTAATATTTTTCTCCTTCAAGCTCGAACTTCTCAATATCGCTGTCTCTTAATTTTGGAAGATCTGAAATTGAATTTAAATGAAATTGTTTTAAAAATATTTTTGTAGTGCCGTACATTACTGGGCGCCCTGGAATATCTTTTTTACCCGCTTCTTTTACAAATCCTTTATCGATTAGGAGACGAATCATGTTGTCGGCGCTGACTCCGCGGATTTTTTCGATTTCCGCTCTTGTTATAGGCTGCGAATAAGCGACAATGGCGAGCGTTTCCATCGCGGCGCGGGAAATTTTCCCCTCGTTTTTTTTACCGTAACGTTCTTTTAAATTGTCCCAGTATTCGCGCTTTACGGAAATTACAATTCCGCCGCCGATATTTGTAATCTCCAAACCGCAGTCTGATGTCGTATAACGTTCCCTTAGATTATCAAGAGCCGCTGTAACAGTCTCGTTTGTTATTCCGCAGATACGCGCGATTGAACCTTCGTCTATCGGATCGCCTTCCATGTAGAGAACCGCTTCAACTAATGCTGTTTCTTTTTCGATGTTTTCTGTCATATTGCCCCGCTGGGTTTGATGAGTATATCACCAAAGAGGCGGTGCTGGAAGACAGTGATCATGCGGAATTTAACGGCTTCGAGGACAGCTAAAAAAGCGCAGACAATTTCCAGAGCGCCCGGGCGCTTGATAAGTTCTGTGAAGAGGCACTGCCCTTTGTTCTCGAGAAATTCGGCAAGGAGCGTGGTTTTTTCGTTTACAGAAACTTCTTCGTAAAGGTCGATAATTCTTTCTGCGGGAAGATTTTTATTCAATAATGAAAATGATTTTACCAAATCCCAAATATCAACTTTTTCCCACATATCATCATCAGTAAACGGAAGATTATGCTGTAGTCTTTTTCGCTCTATCACCCATTCGTTTTCTTTTTCTTTATCTTCCATCAGTTCGGAGAGTTTTTTATATTTTTGATACTCTATTAATTTTTCCACAAGTTCGGCTCTTGGGTCTTCGCCGTAATCATCATCCATTTCGACAGGCAGAAGCGTGCGGCTTTTTATTAACAGAAGATGCGTCGCCATCGTATGAAAACTTGTCAGGTCTTCCATGTCCAAAAGATCAATATTGCTTATATAATCGATATATTGCTCGGTTATTTGCGCTATGGGAATATCGTAAATGTTAATTTCGTTTTTGCGGATCATGTACAGAAGCAAATCAAGCGGTCCCTCAAACTCGCTCAATTTAAAACTGCGTGAATCTTGTTTTTGTTCCATTGAGTAATTATATCAAAAAGCTCAAACGGTGTCAGTCATTTTTCTTGGATTGACTATTTTAAAAATTTTGTTATATTATTAGCAATGAGGTTATGTTATGAAAAGTAAGTTTTTTTTAATATTATTAATAGCTGCTATTTTAATGGCTAGTATGATATTTATCAGCTGCGGTAATCCAAATTGCCCTAGGGACGGTGATTGTAAAATGACCGGTCATAATTGTTATAAAAACAGTGGTCCAAGTATATTTGGGGGGAAGAGTAAATTCGATTGTTTGCCGGGATTATTAAATACCAGCAATTGCAAGTGCGAGTAAAAAACTAACGCTCTGGATTGAAGTTCAACCTATTTTTTAAGTCAGCAATTAATGCATAAATAGTATTGACATTATTTTACAATTTCAATAATCTCGAATTATTGTTTGTCTCCATCGTCTAGCGGTTAGGACACCGGGTTTTCATCCCGGCAACCGGGGTTCGATTCCCCGTGGAGATGTAACATAAAGGGGAACCCTTGGGTTCCCCTTTATGTTTTGGAGTTTCGCGAAGCGAAACTCCATACTTGTAAAAAAAACGCTATGCAAAACTACATGCTTGACAAGATAATGATTTTTATCTAACATGACATAAAATTGATTTATTGAAGGAGAGTTAAGTGCCCTGCGGAAGAAAACGCAAACTGCGAAAAATCGCCACACATAAACGCAAGAAAAAACTGCGGAAAAACAGACATAAAAGCAAATGATAATAATTGTTTATTCATGACTTGGTTAACAAAGACACGAATTAACGCGGATTTAAACGGATTTAATTATTTTTTCCAAATCAATAATCCGTGTAAATCCGTGTTTATTGTTATGAATTCTTTATAATTATTAAAGAGGATTAGTTATGCATGTATCTACTTTACAAAAGGTTCGTTATTCCTATACCCCCAGACTTCCGGCAAGCTTTTCAATTCCCATCGAAGATATTTCAATCGAAATAGGATCTCCCACAGAATCAATTTCCGATAAAGAAGAAATTCGCGAAATATTCAAGCAGACATACGGAAAGCCGATTGTCAATTTTGTAAAAGGAAAACATCATCAAATAAAACGCCAATTAAAAGTAGGAGTTATTCTTTCAGGCGGACAGGCTCCCGGCGGACACAATGTTATCGCCGGTTTGTTTGACGGTTTAAAAAAAGGCAGCTCCGACTCTACCCTATACGGTTTTAAAGGCGGTCCTTCCGGGCTTATCGAAAATAAAACAGTTATTTTAACAAGCGAAATAATCGACCAGTACCGCAACACAGGCGGTTTTGACATAATCGGATCGGGGCGGACAAAAATTGAAACACCGCAGCAGTTCGCGTCTTCTTTAGAGACTGCGAAAAAACTTGAGCTTGACGCGATTGTTATTATAGGCGGAGACGATTCAAACACAAACGCCGCGTTGTTAGCTGAATATTTTCTAAATAACGGAACGTCGATACAGGTAATCGGCTGCCCGAAAACAATCGACGGCGATTTAAAAAATCAATATATCGAGACTTCATTCGGCTTTGACACCGCTTGCAAAACATATTCGGAGCTTATCGGCAATCTTTGCCGCGATACAAACAGCGCGAAAAAATACTGGCACTTTATCAGATTGATGGGACGCTCGGCAAGCCACATCGCGCTTGAGTGTGCGCTCCAGACTCAGCCGAATGTATGCCTTATCTCCGAAGAAATAGAAAAGAAAGGAATGTCGCTTAATCAAATTGTAGAGCAAATTTGCGATTCGATTGTAAAACGCGCGGAAAACGGCGACAATTTCGGCATTGTTTTAATTCCTGAAGGGTTAGTGGAATTTATCCCCGAAATTAAAAAAGTTATTGACGATCTTAACGATACAATCGCCAAAGAAGAAAAAGCATTTTCCGCCATTTCAAATTTTATCGATCAGCTTTACTGGCTTTCCAGCCGCATTAATGAATCATCGTACAGAGTTATTCAGTCGCTTCCGCCGGATATCGCGCAGCAGTTTTTGATGGATCGCGATCCGCACGGGAACGTTCAGGTTTCCAGGATCGATACGGAAAAATTATTGATCGGCATGATAGAAAAAAAATTAATGAAGATGAAAGAAAAAGGTCAGTATAAAAGCAAGTTTAACGCATTCGCTCACTTCTTCGGCTACGAAGGACGCTGCGCTTTCCCGTCAAATTTTGACGCGGACTATTGCTACAGTCTGGGCTTCAACGCTTTTTTCCTAATCGCGTCAGGATTAACAGGTTATCTTTCCAGCGTGAGGAATTTAACCGCTCCTGTATCACAGTGGGTTCCCGGAGGCATTCCTCTTACAATGATGATGAATCTTGAACAGCGCCACGGATCAAAAAAACCTGTAATTAAAAAAGCGTTGGTTGAGCTTGACGGAAAACCATTTAAAACATTCGCTTCCAAGCGAGACGAGTGGGCGGTGAAAACCTGCTTCTGCGTTCCCGGCGCGATTCAATATTTCGGTCCTCCCGAAGTCTGCGACGCGCCGACGATGACGCTCAAATATGAGCATGAATAACATGAAACTATATTTATCAGTTTTATATTTATTGATTTTTACAGTAAATATTGGAGCGCAGGGGATTATCGATAACCCGGGAACCGTCAGCGCAACATCAGACGTCGGCGTATCGTCTTCAAATACTGCCGCTTCTTCAGGCGCGGTTCTTCCTTTAAAAAAAGTCGTGATTCTAACATCCGGGCTTGCGTATTACGAACACTCAGGCACTGTAAATGGCGAAACAGATATCGAGCTGCCTTTCAAATTGAACGCTGTAAACGACGCTCTTAAAACTATTGTCATTAACGATTCCGCTTCGGCTAACCCCGTCGTCTCATATCAATCCGAGAATACGCTCATTGAAACATTACGAAGCCTCAGTATCGACTTTTCAGATTCTCCTGACATGGCTGTAATTCTTTCAAGATTGAGAGGCGCGGAAGTTAAAATCGCATCCGGCGGCGATTACTCAGGCAGGATTGCCGGCATCGAATACCGCGCTGTGCAAACCGGAAATTATTCTTTCTTTAACGAGCCCTGTCTTATTTTAAGCACGAAAGATGGGATGATGTCGTTTAACTTGAAAGAAATCAGTTCTATAAAATTTTCCGATCTTGTAATTGAGCGGGATTTAAACCGCGCTCTTGATTTAATCGCAGCCTCTCGCAACGTTAACTCGCGTCAATTAATGGTTAACCTGCCGGGTAAAGGCAGAAGAGATATAACTATTAGTTATGTAATTCCGTCCCCTGTCTGGAAAGTCTCGTACCGCCTCGATTTAGGCGCGTCAAAGCCGCTTCTGCAGGGCTGGGCGATTGTTGATAACGACAGCGACACAGACTGGAAAAACGTAACTTTATCGCTTGTCGCCGGGCGTCCTTCTTCGTTCATTCAAAATCTTTATCCGCCGTATTATGTTTCGCGTCCTGTTCTGCCGCTTTCAATTGCCGGAACCGCGGAAGCCGCCGTTCACGAAAAAAGCATGCCTACAGCGTTATCCGCAAGCCCCGCTCAAGAAAGCATGCGGGCGAGATCGTCAGTGATGATGGACAGCGCGGATATGTACTTAAGCGAACCTGCGTCGAATATGGCAGGCGGCATTGTAGAGACAGCGTCAGGAAGCGCCGCCGGAGGTCAGTTTGAATTTACGATAAAAACGCCTGTCACACTTGACCGCCGCATGAGCGCGATGCTTCCATTGGTGGAGTCCGCGATAGAAGCAAAAAAACTTTTAATTTATTCCGGCGGACGCTATCCGCGTCTTGGAGCGGAAATTACAAATAACACCGGAATGAAACTGCCCGCGGGACCTGTAACGGTTTACGACAAAGTGTACGCCGGAGACGCGCTGTTGGAATTCTGGAATGAAAATGAAAAAAGACTGATTTCCTTCGGCGAGGATTTATCTGTGACAGCATCCAGCAGCGATGCAAACACAAGAATTGTAAGTACAGTGACTGTGTCAAGCGGCGTTATGACAATTAACAGGCATCAGACTTTTTCTAAAACATATTCCTTTATCAATTCAAACGCAGCGGCAAAACCTCTTGTGATTGAACATTCAAAAACCTCTAATACAGAGCTTGTTTCACCGGAGGCAGCCGAGCAAACCCAGGCGATTTACCGCTTCAATGTAACGTTAGCCGCAAACCGCGAAACAAGCGTAACAGTAAACGAACGCCGTCCGCTCTTGGAAAGAATCACTCTTCTCTCTTTGCGTTCGGATGTTTTGTTAAGTTATACGAGTAATCAGGAAATTCCCGAAAGAGTACGCGCTGCGCTGCGCCGCGCCGTCGAATTAAAACAAGCGGCAGATAACGCTAATGCCGCGATCAAAGAAATTGAGGATAAACGAAACGCTTTAATACTGGATCAAGACAGAATACGCAGAAATCTTGAAGCGGCGGGAAGCACTACTCAGCAGGGACAGGATTATTTAAGGCGTTTAACGTCCCTAGACAGCGAAATTGACGGATTAAAGCCCGATTATGAGAGAGCTGCAGCAAACGCGAAGACAGCGCAGCAGGCGTATGAGAATTATGTTAACGGGTTAAATTTACAATAAGCTTACTCTTTCTTAAAAATAATTTTCAATTCATCCAATTGTTTTTGATCCACCTCGGAAGGACAGTCGTCCATGGGGCTTACCGCGAAGGAATTTTTCGGGAAAGCGATTACATCCTTGAGCGATGTTACGCCTGACATAATCATCACAAGGCGATCAAGACCCGGAGCGATTCCGCCGTGAGGAGGAGCTCCGTATTTGAAGGCTTCAGTTAAAAAACCGAACTTTTTTTCCGCTTCTTTCGGATCGATACCGGCGATTTGGAAAACACGGCGCTGCATTGCTGCGTCGTGAATACGAATGGAGCCGGAAGCTAATTCATAACCGTTTAACACAAGGTCGTAGAGATCGCCTTTTACGCTTCCCGGGTCGCTCTCCATAGTCGCGTGATATTTTTCCTGAGGCCATGTAAATAAATGATGAGCCGCTTCCCACTTTTTTTCATCTTCGTTGTATTCAAACATCGGAAAGTCTACTATCCAAGCGAACTCAAATTTAGATGTGTCGCATAACGCTAAATCTTTCCCCAGTTTTGAACGTACGGCTCCTAAAGCTGTGTTTGCGATGTTTCGATTAACGTCCGCTATCATTAAAATTAAATCACCCTTCTGTGCTTTCAATCCGCTGATAACTTCTTGAGCGTTATCCGCAAAAAACTTCGACGCACCGCCTTCAAGAATTAATTCCTCATTCCTAATTCCTAATTCCACATTGCTCATTCCTAATTCCGCATTATTGACTTTCATCCACGCCATGCCTTTCGCTTTGTAAATTTTAGCGTGCGCCTCCAGCTCTTCAATTTGTTTTCGTGAATAGTCCGATCTGCCTTTCACTACAAGCGCTTTAACCGCGCCGCCCTGCGAAAGCGCGTCTTTAAAAGCCTGAAAACCGCTTGCCTGCACGAAACCGCTGAAATCTGTCAACTTCATATCAAAGCGTAAATCAGGTTTGTCGCTGCCGTAGAATTCCATTGCATATTCCCATGACAGACGGCGGAAATTTTTTGGAAGATCGATATTCATCACTTTTTTGAAAACATGATTCATCATTCCTTCGGTCATTGTTAAAATGTCGTCTCTTGAAACAAACGACATCTCAACGTCAATCTGCGTAAACTCAGGCTGTCTGTCTCCCCGCGAATCTTCGTCGCGGTAACAGCGCGCAATTTGGAAATATTTATCAAAACCGGATACCATTAAAATCTGTTTATAAAGCTGCGGCGACTGAGGCAGCGCGTAAAATTTCCCCGGATACAGTCTTGAAGGAACAAGATAATCTCGCGCTCCCTCGGGAGTGGACTTAATGAAAGTCGGGGTTTCAATTTCCAAGAAACCGTTAGCTGTCATCCACTGGCGGACTGCGAAAGTAATTTCGCTTCGCAGTTTAATTCTGTTCTGCATCCCCGAAGATCGAAGGTCCAGATACCGATACTTTAATCTTGAGTCTTCGTTAGCTTTACTTTCTTCCTCTATTTGAAAAGGTAAAACTTCGCTCTTATTTAAAATTAAGATTTTGGAAGCAAGTACTTCGATTTCGCCGGTTGTCATAGAAGGATTAATCATGTCGCTTGGGCGCGCGCTGACTTTTCCTTCAACGGCGATGCAGTATTCATTTCGAAGTTCGTCGCAGACAGCGGCAAGAGATGTGTTAGTTTCTGTATCAACAGTAACCTGCGTAACTCCGTAACGGTCTCTCAAATTAATAAAAAAAATTCCGCCGTGATTTCTTTTACGGTGTACCCATCCGTTTAAAATTACAGTTCTTCCCGCGTCTTCTTTTTTTAACGAACCGCAGTCGCAGTTTCTCTTCATCGTTTCCATGATTTGCTCCTTGCGTTCATAATATCTTTTTTACTTTTTTTATGCTACAATGTCTTATGCGTTTTGATCTCGATAACATATTAATTGACGAAATTATTTTTTATATGGAAAATCAAGAAGGAGAATTTATTCTCGATATAAAAAATTCGCATGTTTTCGACGTATTAAATCATGAATATGATGAAGAACCGGACTTAAATGATAATGATCGTTTTATTTCAATTCCTAAATGGGAACCGAAAGACGGCTACCGCCTCATGGAAAAATTTGCCGCAAGTTTAAAAAATCCCGTGCTTCGCCATGAGTTAGGCGAGGCTCTAAACAGAAGCAAAGGCGTATTCCGCGCGTTTCGAAATGTTCTTGAGCAGCATCCGGAAACAGATAAATTATGGCAGCGTTATAAAGATCAAAAAATGAAAAACAAAGTAATCGGATGGTACAACGCGCTTCGGGAGGAATGGGGGCTGGAGCCGGTAGGAGTCGAACCTGAAGATAATTCAAATCTTGTACTGGAAGATTTTTTATTCAAAGACGATGGAAACTTTTTAATAACAGCTTATTCAGCTAACGGCGAAAATGCGGGCAGCATCAGCGCGGAACAGACGGATTCTGTATTGCATATTGTCAATCTGGAAGTAAAACCTGAATACAGAGGGCTTGGGTTAGGTAAAGAATTAATCGCAAAAATTTTGAAAAACGCCGATGAAAAAAAACTCGATGTTACGATTGATATACCTGCACAGATAGATTTTTTTACCCGCTCTTTGCTGCTGGAAAATTTTAAACTCATTTCCAAGAGATTTATACGAAAAATTAATTAATACTCTGTTTTATAAATTTATTAACTAATGATTTATACTTACAAATTTTAACACATGACAGCGAAAACCCCTGCGGTCGTCTGGCGGATGTGGCTGCAGTTAACGCCTGACCACTTATTTATTTAAAGGTATTTATACAATTTGCTTTTCATAAAATTATAGAGCAAAAATTTTCTATTAAGTGGTCAGGTCTGCATCGGCGATCCACACCGAGGACGCCCGCAGAGCTTTCTCGCTGCCATGTGTTATATAATTAATTATCATTTCAAAAATACTAATTAATAATTTATTAATATGACTAGGCGGAAAACATAGGGAGCGTCTATGGCAGTTTTTACGGCAATTTTATTGCTAAGTCCGACGGTATCGAAATATCAAGTTATTTTTATATATAAATAAATTATAAACGCCTGTACGAAGCGTCGGACTCGTCACATAACTCATTAACAAATTTCTGCCATTCTAGCTCCCGAAGTTTTATGCCTAGCCGTATAAAAAGTCTTTTTATAAATAATCAAATAGATGTTGTTAATTAAATTAAACCATGTAATCATACGATAATCTAATAATGAGAAAAATTATCACATTAATCCAGATCGTTTTATTGATCAGTTGTAAAAGTGTTCCTAATAATACACAAACAGAAGTTGAAGTTAATACCGAAGCAGAAATCAAAATTGAAGCCGAAGGTGAAACCGCAATGACAGATCAGGAATTATCTGTTTTTACTCATAAATCCGGAGCAGAACTGCCTGTTACCTCTTTTAAGGAAATTTGGGGTTATGTGCTGGCAGGACAGGAAACCGCATTTAAAAGGAATATGCCGCTTACAGACATTGCTTACTTTGGCGCGGAAGTAGATATTTACGGCGCTCTTTCAAAAGTTCCCGCCAGAAAAAATCTTCCGCCGTTTCATGGAAGAGTGCATTTAACAGTAACCTGCGGAAATTACGCTCTCACTTATTTCGCGCTGCTTCCGGGAAGCCCTCAGCGTAAATCGCTTATAGCGGATTTAATCAAAGCAGCAAATGATTATGACGGACTCAATATCGATTTTGAAAACATTCCTGAAAAATCCGCAGATGATTTTTTATCTTTTTTGCGCGAGCTGCGCTCAGGGCTCGGAAATAAAATGCTGACAATCGCTCTTTACGCGCGAACAAGAACGCTTACTAATGATGTTTACGATTATGCGAAAATTACTCCACTTGTAGATCGTGTTTTTGTAATGGCTTACGATCAGCACTGGGGAGGCGGCACGCCCGGTCCGGTTTCATCAATTCGATGGTGCCGCTCAGTAGCCGAATATTCGTTACGTGTCATCGGAAAGGAAAAACTGGTTATGGGAATCCCGTTCTACGGGCGCGCTTGGGTAAGTCAAAATCATCACAGAGCGTTAATTTTTTCCACAATCGAAAGATTAATAAATACGAATAAAGCTGATGTTAAGCGCGAGAACGGGACGCCGACATTTGATTATAACGCGGAAGTTTCAGTTAAGGTTTACTTTGAGGATGAGTATTCAATCTCGGCGCGTTTTGTAATGTATAAATCGATGGGAATTAATTCTGTCGGCTTCTGGCGCATAGGTCAGGAAACTCCAAAAGTCTGGCAGACTATCAGAATTGAATAATGATTAGTATTTCTTCACCCTGTCCGGGCGCAGGACTTCTGCGCCGTTGATATAGACATGATGAGGTTTAACGTTTTCCTCAAGATAGCAATGAATAATTACTCTTATAATCCGCTCTACGGAATTTGAACACCGCGGCTCCTGCACAGAAAAGAGCGCGAGCTCCCCTGCTCTGCCGTTTTTGCGTAACGCCGAAGCGGGGTTTACAGCGTTAATATCGTCAGTAACGGAAAAAATAACGGAAACAATTTCGCTCTCGAGCAGAGCATTTTCAGCTAACAGCATGTCGTACATTTTCTCAATCCCGGCGATAATATCATTTTGAGTATTTTCACATTGAACAGCTCCCCTAAGAGCGAATAATTTTTTCATAAATTTCCTTTTGAGAACGCAACCATAAGCGATTCCAGAAAAATCACTGTTAAACCATAAATCATAAAAAGAAGCGACGGAATAATCCGTAAGGAACGCGATGATCGCCGCCGTTTAAAAAAATAATACAAGCTTTCCAAAAATCTGTAAAACGCGCATACGCAGACCAAAAAAGACGAATACCACATTATATTCAAAAGTAAAAAAAGAGTATCGTCAGAATAATCAATATCTAATAAATAAATAATCAAAGCAGCCGCGGAAACCGCAAAGCAAATCCATAAAATCCAAACAATCGGTTTTCGCCTTCGTCTTTCTTTTTTTTTACGGGTTAATTTTTCAATTTCCGGCTCCTGCGCGTCACTCATATAAATCTTTACTCTTTACTCTTCGTTTAATCCTTATTATAATTATAGTACAGTATGAAAAAGTTTTTTATCACTCTATTGATATTATTGGCTCTTGGCGGCGCAGGTTTCTTTTTCGGATGGGTCCAATTTTCAGTTCCGCCGGGTCTTTTCGGGGTAATTCATTCAAAAACGCATGGGATAGATCAACAGCTTGTAAAATCCGGCGAGTTTCGCTGGGTATGGTATAAATTGCTCCCGACAAACGTAAAAATCGCCGTTTTCAATCTTGATCATGTTAAATTCCCTGTAAAATTTAAAAACGATCTTCCGTCAGGCGATACCTACTCCAATTTTGTAGGTCTTACTAGTGCAAATTTTTCTTGGAATATAGACGGAGAGATTGCTTTTAAGCTAAAACCGGATTCGCTTATAGATTTATCGAAAAATTATAATCTGATGAATCAAGATGATCTGGATGCCTACTTGAAAAATATCGCGAAAGATATCGAGTTAATTATACTTCACACTATTTCTACAATTGGAGCGGACAGCGAACGTTTGGAGCGTCTTTTATCAGGTAATCCCGATACGCTTATGGAACAGGAAATTAAGAAAAAACATCAGGAGATTACAGATTTTACGCTATCGATCCAAAACGCGAAATTCCCTGATTTTATCCTTTACAAGCAAATTCGTCTTTTATACGAGGAATTTTTGATAAAACAACGCGAATATATATCTTCATCTTTCGGCACAAGAGCGGAAAATCATATCGAATCTCAGCTTCGTTTTGAGGAACTTGAAAGATACGGCGATTTATTAACAAAATACCCCATTTTATTGGATTATATCGCTTTGGAACATAGTATTTCCGGCACCGAGCGCTAAGCGCAAAGCGTTAAACGCTAAGGTTCCCCTTTGGAAATTAGTAACCTATCGGCAGACTATATTGTTGATTAAAGTAGGAAAATAAGTTATTTTAACCTCATAAGGAGATTTTATGCATAAATTCCCGCGTAATGCAGGAATCAATATAATTATATTGTTGTTGATTTTTTTACCTGTTCAATTATTCGCTCAATCTGATCCTGATGAAGAGACCGACTGGGAAAACTACCAATATGATTATTACGCTCCGGGGGATCAAACATTTCAAATATCTCTAGGCGTTGCAGTTCCTACAGTTTATTTAGATTATCAAAGAAAACCAATGGTTAATAATGCGCCGGTCGGAGGAGTCGGCTCATTAATTTTTAATTACTATATCAAACCTAAACTTTATGTCGGCGGCGAATTGTCCGGAATGTTTGTACCGACAAAAGGCGGAAATACAATGTTTGTTATTCCACTGGGTCCCAGAATCGGCACTCAATTCATCGTAGGACGTTTTGAATTTCCGATAGCGGCTTCGATTGGAATGGCATGGCAGACTTTTCTCTCTCATAGATATTTCGGAATGTATATGAAAGGCGGAGGCGGCGCATTAGTCAGAGCTAAAAATAACTGGGCTTTCGGATTATCAACTAACCTTTACTGGTTTCCGCAATGGACAAAAGAAAAAGAAAAAAACGCCGACGCACTTTTTCTTGATATAACTTTTTCGGCTCGTTATCATTTTTAATAATTATGGTGAAATTTATGATGAAAAAAAACTTTATAGTAATATTTGCAGTGGTAATTGCAGCCATACTCATTACATGTAACGAACCTGTTTTTTACATGGTTTCCAAAGAAGCTCCAAAAGTTGAACCGCTTATCGAAGGCTCTCCTACAAATTTTGTAATATTTGATAATGCGGTTTATGTAGCTTCCGGAGAGAAAATTTTCAGTACCGAAGGGAAAGTAGAAGGAGAAGGAAAGGATAGGAAAGTTATTTTCTCAATATATTCACCGCCGGATTTTGGCAGAGTTATTTATCTTGCCTCGACAACTGATTATTTATACGCAGTATGTTTGACGGATGATTCAGCTAATAAAAAAACAAAAGGTATCTTAAAAAGAAGTAAAAAACCGTCAAGCGGCTGGGATACTATTTATGATGCAGATAATGTTCAATCTGTGTTCGCAGCAGGTAAAGATATATTTATTTGCACAATGTATTATGGATCAGATAATAAAGAAAAATTTAAAATTTTACATTCTGAAGAAAGTTTAAGTTTATCTTCCAATGATTTTTTACCGATTAAAGACGGTTTATCAACAGAACTGCGCGGAGTAATTGGTATAGATGATCCTACTAATCCTACAAAATTTCTTCTGTGTGCAGGTAGTCTATACAATGTAGTTAATAATTCCGGCACTATTGTAATTAATCTTTTTGGTGTGGAAAAAACAAAAGCAGATGATTATTTTATGGGTATTGTAAATATAAACAGCACAATTGGTATTGCGGCTGTTGATCGAAGCGGGAAATTATTTAGAATAAATAATAATTCAGGTATTCTTACAGCTCCGGAAGAGAGATTTGGTTCATATAGCACAAATCAAAAAGCTACAGGGTCTATAGCGACTTGTATTATCGGCAGTACAAATTTCTTGTTAATCGGAAGACAAGATATGAGTTATTCAACCAGTTCAGGTTATACTCACGGTTATTTGGAAATTGTATATGATAATAACGATTTTATTTCAGACAGAAAAGAACCCGGAAAAGATGCGCCTACTACAACCGATAGCTATGACGCATATATTAGTTCAATCGGTAAAAATCCCGTTAATCATATAATTCAAATACCTTCTTCAATTGATGTTGAACAGAATAAAATCATTTTAGCTTCTTCTCAATCAACCGGTGTTTGGAGATTATTAGATAAACCAAATGATGACGACGTATGGGAAAGAAGCTGGAATCAACAGGAAAAATAAAACGCTATTTTAATGGATGAATTATTTTCCGCCAAAAATAAAAACACAGAGCAAAATAATCCTCTTGCCGATAGAATGCGCCCTCGGACTCTGGAAGATATTGTCGGACAAGATCATATTGTAGGGCAGGGAAGACTTTTACGCCGCGCGATTCAAGCAGATCGTCTCTCATCGATTATTCTTTACGGACCGCCGGGAACAGGAAAGACTTCCCTTGCTGCAGTTATCGCTAACACAACAAGAGCGGCGTTTGAAAAACTAAACGCAGTCCTTTCGGGTGTTAAAGACATACGCGAAGTAATCGATCGCGCGGATAATCGAAACAGGCTTTACAGTAAAAGAACAATTCTCTTTGTAGACGAAGTTCACCGCTGGAACAAGGCGCAGCAAGACGCTCTCCTTCCTTGGGTAGAAAACGGCACAGTAATACTTGTCGGAGCCACAACGGAGAACCCGTTTTTCGAGGTAAACCGGGCTTTGGTAAGCCGCAGCCGGATATTTCAATTAAAACCTCTTGATAATGAAGGACTTTTGGAAACAGCCAAACGAACTTTGATAGATAAAGAGCGCGGTTACGGTAATTGGAATATTCAATTTGAAGAAGGAGCGCTGGAACATTTGGTAGAAGTCGCCGGCGGAGACGCAAGGAGCCTCCTTAACGCGATTGAGCTTGCCGTAGAAACAAGCGTTTCTCCATGGCCTCCTGCCGCCGGGAAAGAGATATACATCTCCATGCACGCAGCCGAAGAAAGCATTCAGCGCCGCGCTCTTTTATATGATCGGGACGGCGATTATCATTTTGATACTGTAAGCGCATTTATAAAAAGCATCCGCGGAAGCGATCCTGACGCTGCGCTTTACTGGCTTGCAAAAATGGTCCGCGCCGGAGAAGACCCGAAATTTATTTTTAGAAGAATGATAATTCTTGCAAGCGAAGATGTCGGGCTTGCAGACCCTTATGCCGTATCGGTTGTGATTTCATGCGCGCAGGCTTTTGAACGGATTGGTTTTCCCGAAGGAAATTTTCCTCTCTCTCACGCGTGCCTCTATCTTGCGACAGCTCCAAAATCAAATACTACGATGGCTTACTTTGACGCTCTAAAAGAAGTTGAACGCGAAGACGCGGAAGTTCCTAATCATTTAAGAGACGCAAGCCGCGATGCCGAAGGTTTCGGTCACGGAGAGGGTTATATTTATCCTCACGCGTACCGCGATCATTGGGCGGCGCAGCAGTATCTTCCCGGAACGCTTCGCGGCAGGACTTTTTACATTCCTTCCTCTGTCGGTTACGAAAATAAAATTCGAGATGATGTCCTGCAAAAAAGAGAGTTACAAGCCGCGATTGTCATGGGCGCCGGCGGAAAAGAAAGCGACGGTGAGTTTCTTTCATGGTCGGCGGCGGCGAAAGGACGCGAAGGATGGTTTAAACGCCTTGAATCCACAAGAGGAAGTTTACTGTTAAGCGACAGAAATATAATTTTTAAAAAAGCAGACCCGGATCGTCACAGCCGCGTATTAATTCCGATGGCAGGCGACGGTCTTCTGTTATGGGAAAGTCTTCGCCGCTGCCCGGAGGGACTAACTTGCGCGCTTGTAAATAACAATGAAGAAAAAGACGCGCTTTTACGTTACGCGGCGGTGTTAGACGAAACTGAAAAACCGGAGATTGCAGTCACTAAAGATATTTTACCTGATGCAAAGCAGTGCGAAGAATGGTTCTCCTGCGCGAAGTTTGATCATATATTAATTCGCAGCGTCAGATTAAACGCGGATTTAGATAAATTATCATCCGCTTCAAAAACGCTGTTAGCTGATAAAAAATCCGCTCTTGTGCTTTTATGCTCTCCTGTGATTCTGGGACAGCGAATCTCGCATATTTTAAGAGATGAATGTTTAGACAAAAGCGATGTTGTTTCTGAACTTGAAAAAGCCGAAGAGTTATTTTTTCAAAATATAAAAACAAAATCTTCATCTGCTTTTGGTTTCTTTGATGAATCCGACATGATAAACGTATTTGAAAAAAACGGGTTTATGGTTGAAAGTGAAATAATCGATCAAAAAGAAGAGCGCTTGATAACTGAAAAAGATATTAATTCATGGTTTGATGCGCAAAACTCCAGATGGGGTTCTTTTATGGCAGAAAACCTAAAAAAAGATGATTTTTCAAAGATTGAAGAAATCCTGCGTATAAGAATTAATAAGGGACCGATACTTTGGAAATGGAAAAGCGTTTGTATTAAGGCATTCCTTACTTAGGAAACACAATCAACGGACGGCGATGCCCTGTTTGCTGAACCGCGCTTCCTTCGGGAAGACTCATGTCAATCTGATGCTCAGTAATAGGCTTTTCTTGTGTAATATCGTTCTTTGTTTTTTTTGATGTTTTAATAATTCCGGATTTAATCTGTTCCAATGATTTATTTTTTAAATTTGTCTTTTTTGTAGTAATTTTATTAATTTTTGTATTTGGTTTTGCTTGTTTTCCTGTGGTATTATTTTTAACTATTTTCTTTTGTTCTGTTTTTGCTTTTGTTATAACATTTTTACCGGCAGCCGCTTTTTTAACCGGTTTTTTAACTGCTTGTTTTACCTCATTTTTTTTCTTTTTTTCCGGTTTTATAGCTTTTTTTGCGGTTACTTTCTTAATAACAACAGGTTTTTTTACGTTTTTTTGCGGTTTTTTCACTGTTTTCTTAACCGCAGCCGCCTTTTTCATTTCTAACACCTCTTTGTGATTAATTTTCAATGATAATAATTAATATATCATAAAAATAAAAAAAAATAAATAAGAATTTTTATAAAGTTTTTCATTGGTTTTACCGAAAATAGTATCGGAAGATAGTAGGTTCGGGATGGATTTCCGCGGATTTAGACCGGATTAATTATCATTACAAGCAGTTAAATCTGCGGCAGAAGCATGGATGCTTCTGTAACAATTCAAGGAGGATCTTATGATCATCAACCACAACCTTAGCGCAATGTTCGCTGACAGGTCCCTCAAAGTAACACAAGTAGATCTCAGCAAAAACATGGAGAAACTCTCCTCGGGTCTTCGCATTAACAGAGCCGGCGACGATGCGTCCGGTCTTGCTGTTTCGGAGAAATTAAGAAGCCAGATTCGCGGTCTTAACCAGGCGTCACAGAACGCTCAGAACGGTATTTCGTTCATTCAGGTAGCTGAAGGTTATCTCCAAGAATCACAGGACATTCTCCAGCGTCTGCGCGAACTTTCAGTTCAAGCAGCGAACGGTATCTACAGCGAAGAAGACAGAATGTACATTCAAGTTGAAGTTTCTGCCCTTGTTGACGAAGTTGACAGAATCGCATCTCATGCTCAGTTTAACGGCATGAACATGCTGACAGGCCGCTTTGCCCGTCTTACCGGCGAAAATGTCGTAACAGCTTCAATGTGGCTGCATATCGGCGCTAACATGGACCAAAGAACTCAAGTTTTCATTGGCACAATGACAACAAAGGGTCTTGGAATCCGCAATGCCGGCGATGAAACTTTCATTACTTTGGAAACACCGGATGACGCGAACAGAACAATCGGCACAATTGACGCCGCACTTAAAATCATCAGCAAACAGAGAGCAGACCTTGGCGCTTATCAGAATCGTCTTGAACACAGCGTAAAAGGCCTTGATATCGGCGCTGAAAACATGCAAGCTTCCGAGTCCAGAATCAGAGATACTAACATGGCTAATGTAATGGTCAGCTATGTAAGGGATCAGATATTGAATCAAGCAGGAACAGCAATGCTCGCTCAGGCTAACCAAAGAGCTACTTCGGTATTGTCTTTATTACAGTAATGTATTACAATTAATGTGTCGGCTTAAATTCCGGCACATTAGAAACTTTAGGGGTGTCAAATATCGCTTATCCGTGGAAGAAGCGATAGGAGGCTCCCCTTCACTGCTTTACTGTAGATTGTCAGCTTCTGTAAATCAGACGCTGTACAGAGATATTTGAAAAAAACCTCCAGCCTTTCAGAGCCGTAAAAAGCGCTGATTGCGCGGGACAGTTCAACCAGATTACTTAGTTTTGCGGTATTCTTGAAATAAAATTCCCAATAGGCAATTTTTATTGTTTGTATACTTCAAAATTATGCGGTCAGGTCGTTCTGTTAGCGGAAATAAAAGGAAAGTTGCGCGAAACTGTCCTTGGAAAGCCGCCTCCGCGGAACGGTTGCAGCAAGGATTGCTGCAGCAAGCAAAACATGGAGGGTATATTATGATTATTAATCATAACATGAGCGCACAATTCGCCGATCGACAACTTGGCGTAACCCAGCTCACCTTGTCCAAAAACATGGAGAAATTAAGCTCCGGTTTAAGGATCAACCGCGCTGGCGATGATGCATCCGGACTGGCTGTCTCCGAAAAAATGAGGAGTCAGATTCGCGGTTTGCAGCAAGCCGAACGTAACATTCAAAACGGCGTATCTTTTATCCAGGCGACTGAAGGTTATCTTCAGGGAACCCAGGATATTCTGCACCGCCTTCGGGAATTAGCTGTACAATCAGCAAACGGTATTTATTCAGATGAAGACCGTATGCAGATTCAAGTCGAAGTTTCCCAGATGGTCGATGAAGTAAACCGTATCGCGAGTCATGCCCAGTTTAACGGCATGAATATGCTCACAGGAGCATTCGCGATGGATTCACAATCAGGCAGAGTAATGCAATTGCAGGTTGGAGCTAACATGGATCAGAACGCAAAGATCTATGTCGGCAATATGACAGCAACCGCGCTTGGTTTGACAGATTCACAGGGTAACGAAGGCAAGCTTTCAATTGCCAATCCTGAAGAAGCAAATCTTGCTATCGGAACTGTAGACAGCGCGTTAAAGCTTGTATCAAAACAACGTGCGGATCTCGGCGCTTATCAAAACAGATTCGAAATGGCAGCTCAGGGCGTAGCAATTGCGGCAGAAAATATTCAAGCCGCCGAATCCCGAATCAGGGATGCGAATATGGCAAACAAAATGGTAGATTACGCAAGAGATGCAATCTTGAATCAAACAGGAACCGCGATGTTAGCTCAGGCTAATATGCGTTCACAGGCAGTTTTACAGCTGCTCTCATAGCAAAAAAAAGACCTATCGGGTCTTAAGAGACTTCTGGACGTCGTCTTTTATTTGCGGAAGAACAGTGGGGTTCGCGCCTCCACTGCTCTTTTTTTTTCTTGCCATGGATTGGCGGGAAAAAACCCGATCGCTAAAATGAGTAATTTTAATGGTCAGGTGAATTACACGGAGGTATATTATGTCGATAGCAAGCGTGGGACATATCCCAATCTCTCAAACGCCGCAGCCAACGGTCGATATTCGTCCGCAACCGGTAAAGCAGCAAGAAACTCAAAGCACAAACGAAGCGAAACCTCATGTTATCCAGTCCACAGCGGCTGATATACAGCGGTTAAGTCATGCGTTTAATAAAAAGCTCGAGTTTCGCGTTGACAGCAGTTCTAATCAGGTGATTGTCAAGGTGATAGACAAAGAAACCGATAAAGTCATTAAGGAACTACCGCCGGAGGAATTGCAGCGATTACACAGCAACTTGAAAGAAGTAATCGGTCTTTTATTTGACGAAATGGTCTAGTTCTGAAAACATAAAGGGGAGGAGTTGTCAGGTCTATGTCCGATATTTATGTACCAGGCGTTAGAAGCAGGTTAAATACCGATAAGATTGTAGAAGACTTGATGAAACTCGAAAGAGTTCCCCGCGACAGGACTCAGAGTAATGTTGATAATTTACAAGTTCAAAAAGGTTATTGGCAGGAAGTCGGACGCCGCGTAAGCGCGTTACGCGAAAGCGCAAGAAACCTTTACTCTTTTCAGAACCCGTTCAATGAAAGACTCGCGACATCTTCGGATTCATCTGTGCTGACAGCTTCGGCAACCCGTGAAGCCGTTGAGCAAAGATTAAATTTCACAGTTAAACAGATCGCTCTAGCCGATCGATTCCTCTCAGCGCCTCTTGATGAAAAAACAAGAATCGAACGCGGCAATTATATATTTAATGTAGGTAATGATGAAATCGCAATTGATTTTCGCGGCGGCACTTTAAGAGAATTCGCCGATATAATTAACCGACGCGGACGCGATAAAATAGGCGCGTCTTTAATTTCCGTTCAAAGCGGAACGCGCTCTCTTTTAATTGAATCCAAAGTTACAGGCTCGGAAAACAGACTTAATTTCGCAGGCGACACGCAAGCGCTTGCCGTTCAGCTTGGAATGATGGAACAAAGCAATGATACTTCAAGAAAAATCCCTGTAACCAATGAAGTTGTTCGTACAAGCGGACAAAACTCCGCTAATGTAAATATAAATGACGGTGTTATAAAAATCGCGCCTCTTTCAAACGCGGCTCTTCCAATCAATCTTGCTGTAGGAATGGAAACGCCTTTAGTATTAAGATTAGAAACCCGGACAAAAGTCGGTACAGCCGAATCATTTAATATAGAAACTCCCTCTCCCGCTCCGACACCCGCAGGCTCGGTCACTTACGGCGGAATTACAATCGAAAACGAGCCTTCAGACTCTCCTTTACCCGAAAACAAACCTCCGGCATCTCCGGTTCGAGTTGATGATTTATCGCCATTAAAATTAACATTCTCTGACGGCACATCTGTTAAACTGCCACCAATAAGCGACAGCGAAAATTTCACCGCCAGGCAATATTCGCTTGCGGAGTTTGCAAGAGGCAAAACAATTGTTTCGCTTAACGTTGATAATACGAATACGCACCGGGAAGTTTCGATAGGGAAAGTTGAAATATTAGACCCTACTTCCAGAAGCGGCGGACTTAGTCCTCTTAACGCTGTCGCTTCTTCAAGAGACGCTATTGTAATCATGGACGGAATCGAGATTACCCGCGCTACAAACACAATCGATGATTTGATTCCCGGCGTTACTTTAAACTTGAGAGGAGTGTCCGATAAACCTGTCGAAATAAATATCGAGGGTAACAAAGAAGCGATTAAAGACGCAATTATTACATTTGTCGGAAATTATAACCGTCTTGTCGCCGAAATAAATGTTCTTACCAGCACAAGAGGCTCTTCAACTCCCGATGTTACATCAACTGCGCGCGGAGATTTGCGCATAATCGAAGAATTGACATATCTTACGTCTGATGAAGCCGCGGCGATGAGAGAAAGGCTCGGCGCTTTCGGCGGAGACTCAACTTTAAATAATTTAAAAAGTAATCTAAGAAGAGTCGTAACAGCGCCCTACCCTACCAGCATGGAGCGAGATCTTACTTTGCTGGCTCAAATAGGAGTCAGTTCAAATGCCAGCAGAAACACAGGTTATGATGTTTCGCGTCTTCGGGGTTATCTTGAAATTAACGAAAGCGTTCTTGACTCGGCGCTGGATTTTAACATCCCCGCTATCAAGGAATTATTCGCCAATGATACATCCGGCGATATGATTGCCGATACAGGCGTTGCGTGGGACATTGACGCAATTGTAAGACCGTTTGTTGAAACCGGCGGAATAATCGCTTTGAAATCCAGCACGCTTGATTCGCGCATCAGCCGGGATGAGCGGCGGATTAGCACCTTAGACCGCCAGTTAGCCGCGAAAGAACAAGAATTGAAAATGCAGTTCGCAAAAATGGAAGCGGCTTACGCTAGAATGGAATCGATGTCAACTTCTTTAGATAACTTCAATCAGCAAAACAGAGGAAACAGGTAATTTAAAAATCATGGAAATCAAATTAAACGGTAAAACTTTAAACGCGGCTCTTGATAACGAAAACACGCTCGGCGAAGTGCTTTCCGGTATTGAAGAGTGGCTTACTTCTTCCGGTCACAGGATGGCAGAATTAAAAATTGACGGAGAGTTAATAAAAGCATCAGAGCTTTCGGATGCTTTTGCAAAAGATATTAATGCAATTAATTGTATCGAGATTCAAACGTCTGTTATCGCGGAACTTACCGCTGCGAGTCTTATCAATCTTATCGAAGATATTAATGTGTTTAAAAAACTGGAGTTTCAGGAAAAAGCGCGTTATGCGCAAAATTGGAAAGAAAGCCCCACCGCGCGCTTTATCGCTTCTCATATGAGCGATCTTTACGCTTTTTGTTTAAACACTTTCGCAAACGGCGAGCTTTCCGTTGATACTCTTTTGGCAATCACAGAAGAAATACAGCGCGAAGTAAATGAACCGGTAACTGAAATAAAAAAAATTAAACCGGTAATAGAAGAAATTTGTATAAGGCTTACAGACCTTCCGCTTGATATTCAAACAGGAAAAGACGCCCGCGCGGCTCAGACTATTCAAGTTTTCTCCGCTGCCGCGGAAAAATTATTTCGTATTTTTAAACAGCTTGATATTCAAGGGTTCTTTAACAGCGCTGACACAGAAGAATCGAAAGATCAAATTGATAAACGTAAAAGTGAATTAGTGGAAAATTTTACCGGTTTCTCAAATATAATAAAAGAGTTATATGACGCTTATGAAAAAAACGACACCGTTCTTATCGGCGATCTTGCAGAGTATGAAGCCTCCGTTAAATTAAAGGAACTTTATTCCGTTATATTAAATAACATTAAAGGAACTCCTTTATGATATTGCCGCTGCAAACCTCAATTGATAATTTCGCTTTAAATGATGTGAAAACCGATCCGGTAACCATCATTGTAGGGCTTTCTATAATCGCCGCAATTATCGCAGCTCTGGTAATTTATAACAGTATCAAAAAACCATCCTCAGGCGGAGGAAAATCGGGCACAAGCGGCGGCGGCGGTACTATCGGTATTTTTTTAACTTTTAAAATTCACAGTCTGGCAAGAAATATCGGGTTATCAGGCGAGCAGACAAAAATGTTCGATTTTATTTTAAAAACAGACGGAGTAACAGACCCTGAAGCTTCAATAACTAACCCGGCCCTTTTAGACAGGCATTTTAGGCGAGCTTTTCGCATTATAGAAAACGGAAAAGAACCGCAAAAAGAAATCCAGCGTAAATTAGCTGTTTTATTTTCTACCAGAAATATACTGGAAAACAGCTCGTTCGGCGGAATTACCTCTACCAAGCAGATAAAAGACGATACCACTCTAACAATTTCTAACGGTAAAGACAAATTAAATGTCTCTTCTGTTTCGGCGAAAGGCGAAAATCTGGTTGTTGAAATGCCAAAAACAATCCTTGGAAGCCAAGTAAAAATTCCAAAAGGAACAAAGATTTCCGTGGTTTTCTTTACAAAAAGCAATAAAGGATTTTCTTTTGAAACAAGGGTCGTAGGGTATTCAAGCTACTCAGGGCTTCCGACTCTACTGCTGGCTCATTCCGGTCATTTAAGATTTTTATCCCAGCGCCGTTACAGAAGGAAGCAAGCCGCTATTGCGTGTTCAATGTTTTTAGTATATGTTGAAGGTAGCGGAAAAAAACAGCGTTTGATAGTTGATAAGCGCCGTATGAACGCTCAAGTTGCCGATATTTCTGTCGGAGGGTGTTCAATTAAAAGCATGGCTCCGATTCAAGTCGGAGCGCGGTTTAAAATTGAATTCATGCAAAACAACATAAACGTTGCCGCCTTGGGACAGGTTTTAAGATCAAATAGAATAGGAGCTAATACGATAATTCATGTCAGGTTTTTGAGAGTCTCTCAGAATTCGATGAACATAATAAACGCGTTTGTTTATGATTACGGCAGAGAGTAAAAGCGAGGAAGAAAATGAAAATTATTTGCATTAAAGACATGATTAGAAAAGATGTCCCGATTTATTACCGTATGCTCTATACAGGCGTTGCTGTAATTGATTTCGGCACAGGACCGAGCAACATCCGCATCGATTTTACAATGGAATATAAGCCGACAGGCGAAAAGGAAGTAACTGTTTCTTTTATTGATACGATTGATTATCCGCTTGTTCCTGTCACAAGGGAATTAAAGAATCATATAATTGAGCTTGATAATGCTAACGGACTTCCTGAACTTTAGAATATTTTTAATTAATGACGGAAATAATTTCTGCTTCACCTGATGAAACCATCGCAATTGGAAAACAAATATCAAAATATTTATCACCGGGTTCAGTAGCAGCGCTTTACGGAACTCTCGGAAGCGGTAAAACATATCTTACAAAAGGAATAGCGTTTGGGCTGGGAATAAATGAAATTCTTACAAGCCCCACTTTTACAATTATTAATGAATATAAAATCGAAAATTATAATAATTCCGGAAACTGTCTCTTTCTTTATCATATCGACGCTTACAGATTAAACAGCGAAAAAGATTTTGAGGACATCGGCGGTTTGGAAATAATCAACTCAAATGATATTTGCGTAATTGAATGGAGTGAACGCATTAAAAATTCGCTGCCTGAAAACGCGATACATATTGAAATAGAAATAACAGATTCACAGTCCAGAAGAATTTCTATTAAGGGGATTGATTTATTATGAACCTTCTGGCGATTGACAGCGCGTCTTCTATTCTTTCTGTCGCGGTCTGCCGCGAAGAAGAAATTTTTTGTGAAGATATAAAAACAGAAATGAAACAATCAGAATTTGTTATGGACATTATCGATAATCTAATGAAAAAAGCGGCGTTAAAACCTGATGATCTTGACGGCATTATTTATATGGGAGGTCCCGGTTCTTTTACAGGATTGCGTATCGGCTGCTCTATCGCTAAGGGACTTGCTCTATCGCTTTCTAGACCCATAATTGCTGTTCCAACTTTAGAATGTATTTCTTTTAATAATGAAGAATTTATTAATACGGAATATAAAAATAATTCTTTAAAGTTATCAATAATTCAAGCGCGTAAAAATTCATGGTTCTATGCTTTTTTTAGAAACGAAGTCCGGTTAACAAATGACGAAGAAGGAGATTTTTTACAATTATCTGATGAGATATCAAAATATAATGAAAAAATATTATTATCAGGATATGGCGCGGTAAATCTTTTTGAATTACTGCCGGAAATTTTAAAAGAAAAAATTATTTTAATTGAAAAAACCGGAGGATACGCCAAAGAATTAATTTCTATTGCAAAAAAACGAAATTTAATAGATAATGATAATACCGCATTTTTATTTTCAGGTCCGGAATATATCAGGAAAACTGATGCGGAGTTAAGGAATCCGGTATGAATGATATATTAGATGGTGAGCTTGAATCACTCGATGAAGCGGAAGCGGAAGTTGAAGAAATAACAGAAGAGCCTTCAAGTAATGAAGCTGATTCATATATACTGTCATCATCATTTGATCCTTTTAAGACAAGTATTTTCCCAATAATAATAATTAATAAACAGCTTCAAATAATGTACGCAAACGAAGCAAGCGAACAAATGTTCAGCGGTTTTAAAAATATGAAAGGTAAATATTTTTTTGATCTCTTCGGAAAAGCGTTTGCGATAGATGACGCGAGAAAAGTACGCGATACTATTATTAACGGCGGCAATGGTTTTTCGTGGAAAGGCAACGCTCATATAAAAACGCGCGATACTGTTTCTGTTCAAATACGAGTTTATATCTTCCCTCTGGAAATGGATATCAGCGCGCCCAGTGATTTTGTCGTGATGTTTGATGACTTTACTGAAGAGAATAAAAAACTGCTCCGCTCTGTTTTTTTATCGCTTTTGGAAGCGTCAAAATTAAAAGATAATGATACCGGCAAACATATTATCCGCGTAAACCAGTATTCTAAACGGCTTTCCGAAGAATTATTTTCTACATGCCCGGATCAATTTAAACGTATAGACGCGGATTTTATCGATAATATCGCGTTTTTAGCCGCAATGCATGATGTCGGAAAAATCGGAACGCCTGATGATATCTTAAACAAGGAAGGTCCTCTTTCTGATTGGGAATGGACAGTTATGCGCGAACATACTAAAAACGGCGCGTTTATTTTATCAACTTATCCGAATCCGATGGCAAAAGATATTGCTCTTTCTCATCACGAAAAATGGAATGGGACAGGCTACCCTTTCCGTCTTGAAGGCGAGATGATTCCTCTTTCAGCGCGTATTGTCGCAATCGCCGATGTTTATGACGCTCTCAGGATGGAACGCAGTTATAAACCGGCATTAAATCATGATGTTTCCATGCAGAAAATAATCGAAGGAAGCGGAACTCATTTTGATCCTGTTTTAATTGATGTCGTAAAAACAATCGCAAACGAATTTGAAAGAATCTACAGCGATTTATCGGATTAATTAATTATAAAGTAATTAATTTTCTTCCAGTTCATAAAAAGCGTCCAATATAAACTTATTTAAAAATAATAATTTATCTTTTCCTTTCCATTTCTCGGTTGTTTTTGGAATACAATCCTCTGCTGGGCAGCCGAAACGCCGTTTAAAAATTTCCGGATCGGGACCGTTTTTAAGACGGTAACCCATTAAAAGACTTTCGCGGATTAACATATTTTTATCTAATTGCTCAAAAACCGCAGTCTCAAGATTAGGTGATTTTATATAAGCATTAATGTCATTAGGATAGGTAAAACGCGCCGCGCTTGAAGTCTTTTCATTTATTATTGTTCCTGATGCGGCAGGACCTGCTCCTATCCAGTTTTGCATATTCCAATAGCGTAAATTATGACGGCACTGTGAATCTTCTTTTGCAAAATTTGAAACCTCATAATGATTAAAACATTCGCTTAGAAGTTTGTCACGGGCTAAGAGCCAAAGAGAATCGGCTGTTTCGCTGTCAGGTAGATTAACAGTTTTTGTTTTAATTTTTCGCTCAAGCGGAGTGTTTCGTTCTACGGTAAGGCTGTAAAGAGAAATATGAGAGGGAGCGTATTCCAAGATTTTATTTATATCTTCTGACACTGTTTTTTCATTTTGATACGGAAGTCCGATCATTAAATCAGCGCAGAACTCATCCGGAAAATATTTTTTTATAAGATTTAATTTTTTTTCTATTTCCTGCGTATCGTATCCGCGATTAACCGCATTCCGCGAAGATTGAAGAAAAGTTTGCACTCCCGCAGAGAGCCTGTTTACTCCGCCGTTCTTACACGCGCAAAGGAAATCTTCTGTTATTGATTCAGGATTTGCTTCGATTGTAAATTCTTTTGGAAAGGAGAAAGGCATTTTATTTAATTCGTCAAAGAGCAAGCTGATTTTTTTCCCGAGTACTGACGGTGTTCCTCCGCCTATATAGACTGTCGGAATTTCTTTTACTTCAAAATATTCAATTTGATTTTTTAAATCTCTAATGAGAGCGATTAGATACGCGTCTATTATTTCGGCGTTTTCTTCAGCTAACACTGAATAAAAATCGCAGTAATCGCAGAAAGAAGCGCAAAACGGGATATGAATATATATTGAAGCAGTCTCTGCTTGCATCTTTAGTTTTTAATTTTAGAAAATTTCAATCTTATTAAACGGCCAGATTCTGACAACAGCTTTTGCTTTAATCAAAGACGGCGAGATTGCTCCCCATGTGCGCGAATCATTCGTGTTGCTGCGATCATCTGAAACTACAAAACATTCATCAGGTCCGAGGATTATAGTATCCATTGTACCGGAAAACGGCAGTGAATCATCCCATAAATCAGGGGTTTTTGGAATCGCAGGATGATACGGCTTAGAAGACAGTTCGTATTCTGTAAGACTAAACGATGTGCCTGACGCTTTCACCCTGAACATATAATTACTCATCGATATTTCATCGCCGGGAAGCGCTATTGCTCTTTTTATGTAAAATTGCCCTCTTCCCGAAAAGATACTGATTCTCTGCGCTGTGAAAAATCTTACAACTCCGTCAAGAAAACGCGCGGGCAATTTCAAGTTTTTATCATGCCTCATGTCAACTAACACAATGCTTCCGCGTTTAAATGACAACTGTGATTCGTCATTATCTTTTTTAAAATTCGGAAGCTTGAATGAGTTAAAAATAATTCTGTCGCCGGAATTCAGACCCGGCTGCATCGTATTATTATCAACAACCCAGACAGAAAAGAAAAAAGCGCAAAGACAGTTATATAAAATGTATATAATTAAAAAACCGATAATAAATTTTATTATCTTAAAACGCTGATTTTTCTGAGCTTTGTAAGAATAAAGCGTTCTTCTGTCAAACATATACCTTTCCTAACGAATATTTCCTATACGTTTCATAGGCCAATAAATAACCATGCCGTTCCCAAGCACTTTAGAAATTTTTACAGGTCCGAAATTTCTTCCGTCATTCGAACTGTCGCGGTTATCACCTAACGGAAGAACTCTGCCTTCCGGCACATACCATCCAAGGCGGTGTTCTCTTGAATAGAGCGCGGCATAACGGCTGTCGTGCACCGCGGCTTTTCTAAGAGTTTCCAATCTTGCTTTATGATACGCGAAACTGTCGCCATATTGATATTTTTCTATTTGAGAAACGGTCGAGATTAAACCTTCTGATAACGGAAGCCCAAAATCTATCCAGCCTCTGGCAGTACCTGCCGCTTCCAGAATCGGATATTGCTCCTTTTCAACAAGTCTGCTGATATTGTGATTCCATCCGCGCTGCACGTTATACTGTCTTTCATCAACCCATCTTGTTTCACCTGCGAAACGAACTTTCATCTCGCCGTTTTCGATTTTAAATCTGTCTCCGCCTTGTCCTGCCGCGCGTTTAATTAAAAAATGCACTCTTTGCTGTCCGCTCTCGTCTCTGTCGATATCAACCAAAGATAAAGTGAGCATATAAATAATTCTTTGCGCAACGTCAAAAACAGTTCCGCGGGAAATATAAGCAGGACTTTCAAAAATAATTATGTCGTTTCTTTTCGGTAAAACCGGGCTTGGCAGTTTTAAAAAACCGGGAAGCAGTTCAGGTCCGTAAACAATTTTATTTACAAAAACATGATCTCCGATATTCAACGTATCAATCATTGAGCCGGAAGGAATGCGGTACGCCTGCACCAGATATTGATTGATTAACAAAACCATACACGCTGCCCATAAAAACGCTTCAAGCCAGTCGATGAGCGGATTCTTTGCTTTGCGCTTTTCTTTTTTTTCTCGTTTTATTCTTGCGCGGGAAGTCAAAAAATTCTCTGTTATAGCTTGAACACGATCAAAAAAATTGATATTCGCGGCTCTTGCGGTATGTTTTGAATCTTTTGGCATTTGCGCCATTTTATCATAAAAAAATGAGAGTGAGCAAGTATCTAGCTAAGAATTGAGAGCTTTTCTCTTATAAATTCGCTTTTTTCTTTTAAACCGATACGCTCTGCCGCAAGAAGCAGCACATTTGGTTTTTTAGGATCGAGTTTTACTTTTCCGCCTGATTGCTGCATCATTCTTACAAGACGATCAACTTTAATCCTGGAAACTTTCGCAAACTCGATCCTTACAATTCCGTCTCTTTCTTTTAACGAAGATACCGCAAGCTGTCTGCAGATGATTCTGATTTCAGCTAACGAAAGCAGCGAAGCCGCTTCATCGGGGAGAGGACCGAATCTGTCAAGAAGCTCTGAGTATGCGCGTTCAAAATCTTCTTTATCGCGGATCGCGGCTATCATTTTATACACTTCCATTTTTTCCTGCGCCGAATCAATGTAAGATTCCGGGATAAAGCCTGAGTACTCAAGCTCTAACAGAGTCTCAGTTTCGGCTTCGTAATTTGAGTCTTCAAGACGTTTTACCGCTTCGTCTAACAATTTTATATATAAATCAAAACCGACCGAATAAATATCTCCTGACTGCTCTCTGCCTAATAAATTTCCGGCTCCTCTTATCTCCATATCCTTCATAGCGATTTTAAAACCCGAACCAAGCTCGGTAAAATCAGAAATAGTCTGAAGGCGTTTCATGGCGATTTCAGATAATGATCTTTGCTCAGGATAAAAAAGATACGCGTAAGCGAGACGATCGCTTCTTCCTACTCTTCCTCGAAGCTGATAAAGCTGAGAGACTCCGTACATATCGGCGCGATCAATAATAATTGTGTTTACATTGGGGATATCAATTCCGTTTTCGATAATTGTAGTGGAAACTAAAACATGAAAAGCGCCGTGAATGAAACGCCGCATAACGTCCTCAAGTTCGTAGCTTTCCATCTGACCGTGCGCGGTTTCTATCAGCATTTCAGGAAGGAGCTTCTCAAGTTTAATTCGAATTTCTTTTAACGTACCGATTCTGTTATGCAAAAAGAAAACCTGCCCTCCCCTTTCAACTTCGCGCCTTACCGCCTGAGCTATTAAAAAATCATCGTATTCGTCAACGATTGTCTCGATTGGATGCCTGCCCGGAGGCGCTGTGGCTAGAAGACTCATGTCCCTTATTTTAACAAGGCTCATGTGGAGCGTGCGCGGGATCGGAGTCGCCGACAGCGTTAGGCAGTCCACATTTGTTTTAATTTCCTTTAAGCGCTCTTTATCCTTTACGCCGAACCGCTGCTCTTCGTCAATTACAATTAGACCCAAATTTTTAAATTGCACATCACGCTGGATTATCCTGTGAGTGCCGATTAAAAGATCAATCTCTCCGTTTTTAACCTGTTCTAAAATTATTCGAATTTTTTTTCTGTCAACAAAGCGCGAGAGCATCACCACATTTACAGGAAAATTTGAAAATCTTTCCTTGAAATTTTCAAAGTGCTGCTCCGCCAGAATTGTAGTCGGCGCCAAAAACGCTGATTGTTTGCCGCCCATGACAGCTTTAAAACAAGCTCTAAGAGCGACCTCTGTTTTTCCGTAACCGACATCGCCGCAGACAAGTCTGTCCATCGGAGTGACGCTTTCCATATCTTGTTTTATTTCGTCTATGCATCGAAGCTGATCCTCGGTTTCATCAAACGGGAACGCGGCTTCAAACATTGTCTGCCACTCGGAATCTTTAGGGAAGGCGTAACCTTGCGCCTTTTTTCTTTTAGAATAAAGCTCGATTAATTTTTCCGCGATATCTTCGACAGATTTTTTTACTTTGTTTTTACGGTTTTCCCAGCTCTTTGATCCGATTGTATCAAGTCTCGGCGGTAGTCCTTCATTTCCTATATAACGTTGAACAAGATTTAGCTGCTCAACAGGAACAAAAACAATCTCTTCATCGGCGTATTCAATTTTAATATAATCCCTTTCGTTCCCAAGAGCCGAAAGCCTTTCAATTCCTTTGAACAACCCTATACCGTGATTAACATGAACAATATAATCACCCGGCGATATTTCGACAAATGTTTCGATTGGGCTTGACCTTACATTTTTTAATGAGTGCGGAATTCTTTTTTTACGTTTAAAGATTTCATTTTCCTGAACCACCATAAATTTTATGTCAGGAAGAGAAAATCCCGCGTGCAAAGAAACCGCCGATATCGATAATTTTTCATGCGGATCCAAAATCATTTGAATGCGATCAGCTTGATTTTGCGATTCCGCCGCGACAGCTATCTGCCAGCCTGAGTTAAGAAGCGAAGAAAATTCTTCTTTTAAATAATTTATGTTGCCAAAGAAACTCCTGCTTGGTTCTGTCAATAATTCAATACGGCATGCCCCTTCTTTCAACTCGCTTTTTAATCCTCGAAATGAAACAATCTTATTATTTTTTTTCGCGCAGCTTTTTTGCAATTGATCAAAATTGAAGAGAAGCCGCTCAGGCAGCGGTAGCTCTAAAGGAGCTTCGCGCTGCAAGCCTTTTTGCAAAGCAGCGGATGATTCCCTCATCGCTTTTGAATACAAGCCCTGATAATCGCGGAGCAAAGCTTCATTCATGTTTTCAAGGCGTTCTTTATCAATAAAAAATAAAACGCTGTCGTTATCAATATAATCAATTATGCTGCATTTTTTTTCATCGTTAAAACAAAGAGGAAAAAACATTTCCTCGCCTTTTAAAAATCTATGCGAGATTAAAAATTCAATTTCTCTTTTTCCGTTGTCTTTAAATTCCTTATGCTTTGTTAAATTTTTTTCAAGTTCTTCTATGCGATCGTCAGTCCAGATTATTTCTTTCATCGGACGGATTGTTATACTGTCAATTTTATCTTTTCCGCTTTGCATATCGGGATCAAATTTTTTTATACTTTCAACTTTGTCAAAATCAAAAAGTATTCTGTAAGCGTCTTCATCAGCGCCCATTAAAATATCGAGCACTTCACCGCGCAGCGCAAACTCTCCTTGAACCTGCACACGCGGCACTCTGGAATAACCGTAAGAAACCAGAGTCTTCGCAAGGGAGGCAGTATCAATTTCATCACCGGGTTTTAAAGTTATAAGGAGTTTTTTAATATAGCTGCGCGGAGGCATAAAAGAAAGAAAAGCGCGCTGCGGGATTATTGTGATATATGGGTTATCATTAGCCAAAATACTTAAAACTTTTACTCTTTGCGCGAAAACCGGAGATTGCGGCGTAAGCTCGCGGTACGGAACAGATGAAAAAGGCGGCAGCATTGTAAAGGGGACTGATGAAGCGCTCAAATCAGCCATTAAATCTTCTGCGGCTTCATCGTTAGGAACAACTACAAAAAAACGCTTATTATTCGACCGGGTATAGGCGTTTACTATAAGAAAAGCCGCTAAGGAGCCTTCACTGCCTTCAATTTCGATCGGAAAATCTCCCTTTAAAAAGGCGTCATTAAACGATAAAATACTCTTTGAGGTATGAGTTTTTTGTAAAATTTGAGGAAAAGATAAGGATTTCATAAAAATTGTCCGATTACTATAATATAGAAGTGTGTGCACTTTGAATAGATATTTTTTTAAGGAAGTATCATGAAAATAATTTGTAGAATAACCGTTGCTTTATTTTTTATTTTATCAGCATTTAGTTATATAAATGCGGTTGAATCGGGGGATGTCGAATTTAACATACGCTTTTACGACAGACGAATTTATTATGTACAGTCCGATCCGATTTATATTCAAGTTACAATAACAAACAACAGCCCTTTGCCCTATCGTTTTAAATTAGCCGATGATCGGGCGTTTTCGGTTGATTTTGATATACGCACAATGACAAATCGTTTGCTTCCGCAGGCTGATTCGCTAATCAGAAAAAGAAATCAAAATATGCAAGTTTTTTTCCGTGAAATCGCAATTGAAAGCGGCGAGTCATTTTCTTTTATCGAGGATTTACGCGATTATACAGCTTTCGGGCAGCCGGGTTCATACCGGGTACGCGCTATGATTTATCCTGAGTTATTGCGAGCATCGATAGTACCGGCAATTGAATCAAATTTTTTAAACTTAAATATTCGTCCCGAATTAATCCGCGACACTAACGGTATTCCAATCGAGACTGATGTATCTACAGGCGCTGCTCTTGTCAAACAGCGGTTTCCTCCCGATGAAGTTGTCTCGTATATGATTACAGCCCGTCAGCAGTCGCAATGGGAAAAGTTTTTCCTCTACCTTGATCCGGAAGCGATGTTTTTAAGGAATTCCGAGCGAAGGCGCAGATATATGGCAGAAAATGAAGCCGGCAGACAAGTAATGCTCAAGGAATACAGAGAGAATCTGAAAAACGCTGTAATCGACGGAGATATCGTTGTTATTCCTTCATCGTTTGAAATTCTTAGAACAGTTTATAATAATGATGAGGGAACGGTAGTTGTTCTTCAAAGATACAGGATGCCGAATTACACTGAATTAAGGGAGTATACTTACAGTCTTGTAAAAAAAGACAGCTATTGGATCATTGTCAATTATTCTGTTAACGCAAAAGGAACAGTCGCAAATGATTGACACCTGCAATTAAAATGATATAGGATAATTTTAGTGAGCAAAAAAGCGTTAATAATTACTGACGGAACACCATCGATTGAATCAATAGCGCAAGCAATTTCCGGCGCTTTAACAGATTTCAATGTAAAAATTTATTCAGCGCAAAAATTTGAGGGAACAGACCTTCTGCCCGCGGAAGTCTTTTTTATAGGGTGCGAAGAAGTCTCTCCTTCGTCATTTTCGTATCTTGAAGATATGCTCTCTCATATTAATCTTGCTTCCAGAAAATGCGGCATTTTTTCCGTAAAAAACGAACCCTTAAAATATCTTGCAAAAATTATCAAAGACTGCGAAGCTGATGCCGCAGAGCCGCTTCTTGCCAAAGACGGAAAAATTGAACAGCCCGCTGTTAATAAATGGCTTAAACAAATTATTAACTAAAAGAGAAAATAATGACCGAATTAAATCTAGATGACTATATCAGAAAAGTTCCTGATTTCCCGAAAAAGGGAGTTCTATTTTTTGATATTACAAGCATTTTAGCCACTCCTATCGCTTTTAATTATTGCATTGATAAAATGGCGGAGCTTTATAAAGATAAAAACATCGAAGCAGTTGCCGCAATTGAGGCGCGCGGATTTTTATTCGCGGCTCCCTTCGCCTATAAAATGCAAATCCCCGTAATTCCAATCCGCAAAAAAGGAAAACTCCCGGGAGTTACTCTTTCAAAAAAATATCATCTTGAATACGCTCAGGCGGAAATTGAAGTTCACGCCGCCGATGTTCCGAGGGGTAAAAGAGTTCTGTTAACCGACGACTTAATCGCGACGGGCGGAACGTTAAACGCAGCCCGCTCTCTTCTTGTCGAAGGCGGATCAATAGTTCCCGAAATTTTCGGCATTGTGGCTCTCCCCTTTTTAAATTTTAAATCAATATTGGAACCCACGCCGGTTACTTCGCTGATTGAATATAATTCTGAATAGGAGATAAAAATACGATAGGCCCCTTCGTCTATCGGTTAGGACATGAGATTCTCAATCTTAAAAGAGGGGTTCGATTCCCCTAGGGGCTATTTAATTAATGTTTTCTTTTATGATAGAAGCCAGATAATTATGGTTTACTTTGACTATTCTTGATTCACGCTCATAACTTTCCGCGGAATCGGATGCGTGAGCTGTGTTAACCATTACATTACTGCCGAATTCCTTACGGACTGTGCCTTCCGCCGCTTTTGTCGGGTCTGTTGAACCTAAAACATCGCGGATTTTATTAATTGCGTTTTCGCCTTCGTAAATGAGTATCATGCATTTAACGTATCCGGGTTTTTCAAGGTCTTCAAAGGATTGATCTTCCGGGCGCTTACCTGACATAAACTCTACTATCTGATGAAATTGATCTTTAGCGCATTCTGTTCCGAAAGTTTTGCTTAACGCTTCCGCCGACTCTTTGCTGATCTTAAACTTAAACTCTTTTTCTAAAAGTTCCAGCGCTCTTTGCCCGAAGCTGTATGATAATTTTTCCTTTAACGCGGATTCGACAGGACCGTAAAACTCAAGAGCTTGTCCCAGCGAAAAACGATGAACCTTAATACCGATTATACGAAGCCCTGTGCGCGAAAACATATCGATAATAGCGCCCGGACGCGATGAATTATATTGCCAGTTATCCGGCTTTATTATTACAAGGGTTCTCTCAATTTTTGAAGGATCGGGATGAACGACATTTTGCACAATATTTTCTTGTTTTTCAAGAAATTCAGCGAACATCTTTAAATCGACATCCGCTTCATCCTGAGATCGCGGAGTTAATACAGCGGGTTCAAAATACCTTACTTCGTCAGGTTTATCCGCGGAAAATATTAAATCCGAATATGTATCGCGGATTGTCTCGCCCGCTAACGCGTCTACCTCGACATGCTGCGTATATAAATGTCCGCAGGCATTAAGAAGCTGCGTACAAGGGTCTTCTCCCCGGAATAAAAGCAAAAGAGTTCTGTGCGGTCTTCCGCCGGAAGGACCTAAGTATGTTTTTATATAATCCGCCAATAACACAAGCTGATTTTGAGGAGCGCGGGCGCGAAGAGAAGAAGCGTACTTTTCGGCGAAATTTTTATCCGGCGCGAAAATCTGCGCTCCGACTAATTCTAAATCGGTGCGCATTAAAAGTCTTGAAAGCACTCCGCCTGTTCTGCTTTTTGCGACAGTATACGGAGTTACTAAAACATAAGACAAACTTTTGCTCATATTGATATCATTCTACATTATTGAAAAATTAATTGCAAGCATTGGAGCTATTATGTGTTATAACGTTAAAACTCAGGTTCATCAGTATCTAACACAGCGTCAGAGAGCAGTTTTTGTCCTGCCGAATCATCGGATACAGTTTCAACTTTATTTAACGCTTTATTAATCGCTCTTGTTCTGACTCCAACATCTTTTTCTAAAATTTTTCCGGCATCATCGATTTTATCTTTTACTTTTACAAGCGTATTCTCGAAGTTTACAAATTCTTTTTTTACTACGCTTAACAGCTCGCGGATTTTACCGGTGTTTTTATCAACGGCGATACTGTTAAAACCGACGCGCAGAGCGTTCAAGAGCGCCGCTATTGTCGAGGGACCTGTAATAATTATTTTTGATTCTCTTCTTACGCTGTCAAATATTTCAGGATCGCGGGCTATTTCGGCGTACCCTCCTTCAAACGGCAAAAACATTAACGCGAATTCGGTGGTATTCGGCGGATCGATATACTTGCTTTGTATGTCTTTAGCGAAACTTTTAACGGTTTTAAAATAAACTTTACGTGCGTCTTCCATTAATTTTTTATCGCCTGTGTTGTACGCGTCAACAAGAGCTTCATACGAAACAGCCGGAAGTTTTGAATCGATAGGAAGTAAAATGTGTTTTCCCGGGTTTTCTTTGCTTGGAATTTTTACAGCGAACTCAACCCGATCATCGCTGCCAATCTTTGTCTTAACGTTCTTTTCATATTGACTTTGCAGAAGAATGTCTTCTAAAATCGCCGCTAATTGATATTCACCTAACACTCCCTTTGTCTTAACGTTTGTCATTACTTTTTTTAAGTCGCCGACATCAGAGGCAAGGCTTTGCATTTCACCTAACCCTTTTTGAACATTTTCCAGAGTGTCGTTTACAATCTTGAACGAAGCTGATAATCTTGCTTCGAGCGTTTTCTGGAGTTTTTCATCAACTGTTTCGCGCATTTTATCAAGTTTTGATTCATTTCCTGTTTGTATTTCCGTCAGTTTTTTCTCGATTGTTTCGCGGCTTTTTTCAAGCCCGTCTCTTGTGTCTTTTGTTAAAGCTTCAATCTTATGAGAAAATTCATCTTTGAATAATTTTAAAGATGATGAAAGCTCGTCTCTGTTTGTCTTTGACAGGTTCGATGTGGAATCCAGTATCGATTTGAATCTTTCTTCGGTTAATCTTGTAAAATTTATTATCGTATTGGATAACTGTTCTGAAAGAGATTTAAGAGATAAAGTCAGCTCGGTGCGGTTCTGAGCGAATTTTGCGTCAATATCGCTTCTGATATTTTTATCGTATTCAAGCAGCTTTTGCATAACAGGATTTTCCGAAGATCGTTTGCTTCTTGATAAAATTATGATTATAAAAATAAATTGAAATAAAACGATAAATAAAATTGATAATGTAATGATTTCCATAATTTCATTATATCCTTAATAAACGCCGCTATCCAAGCCGTTAATAATTCAATATTACAAGTTGAATAAATTAAATTATTTCTTTAAAATTAGCCATGCTTTCTAAAATGAGGAATATCGGCATAATGGCTCACATTGATGCAGGTAAAACCACAACAACAGAACGAATTCTCTTTTATACCGGAAAAAGCCATCGCATAGGCGAGGTTGACGACGGCGAAGCGATAATGGATTGGATGGAACAGGAGCAGGAACGCGGCATTACGATTCAAAGCGCCGCTACTACAGCTTACTGGAAAGGATTTCAGATAAATATTATTGATACTCCCGGGCATGTCGATTTTACCGCTGAAGTTGAAAGATCACTTCGGGTTCTTGACGGAGCGATCGCTATTTTTGACGCTGTTCGCGGCGTTGAGCCTCAGACCGAAACAGTCTGGCGGCAGGCTGACAGATACCAAGTACCGTGCGTAGGTTATGTGAATAAAATGGACAGACTCGGCGCGGATTTTTTCTTCGTAATCGAAGATATAAAAAATAAATTTAAAATTAACCCTATTCCATTGCAGCTTCCGATTGGAAAAGAAAGCTCCTTTGAAGGCGTTATCGATCTGATTGAGATGAAAGAAATTCGCTGGATTAATAACGGCGATGAAATGTCTATCGGCGATATCTCATCTGATCGTGAAACAGCAGCCAAAGAATGGCGCGAGAAATTAATTGACGCGCTTTCCAGCGTCTCTGATATAATTACAGAAAAATTTTTAGCAGGCGAAGAAATAAAAACTGAGCTGTTAAAAAGCGAATTACGCAAGGCTGTTATAAAGCGGCAGCTTCTTCCGATACTCGCAGGCGCGTCAAGACGTAATCTCGGAGTGCAGCCTGTTATCGATGCGATTGTGGATTATCTTCCGGCTCCCGATGAAACCGTCCCAACCACAGGTCATCATTTAAAAAAAGAGGAAGACATCGTTATTTCCTGCGATCCAAACGGACAGCCGCTGGGTTTAGTTTTTAAGATTCAAAATGATCGCGAAGCAGGTCCTCTTTGTTATGTGCGGATGTATTCAGGTTCGATAAAGTCGGGCAGTTCTGTTTACAACACCGGAAAGAAAAAACGCGAAAGAGCAAACAGAATTTTAAGAATGCATTCAAATAAATCAGAGCCGATGGACAGTCTTAGCACAGGCGATATCGGCGTGATTATCGGAATGAAATTATCACAGACAGGAGACACAATTGGCAGCGAAGGATATCCTGTCATTTTAGAAAAAATGCAATTCCCTGAGCCTGTAATTTCTATCTCGATTGAGCCAAAAACAATTTCCGATCAGGATAAATTAAAAGACATACTGGCGATTCTTTCAAAGGAAGATCCCACATTTACAATCAGAGAGAACGAAGAAACAGGGCAGTTGATAATCTCCGGCATGGGAGAGCTTCATCTTGACGTGCTTGTAACGCGGATATTAAAAGAATATAAACTCAGCGCAAAAGTCGGCAATCCGCAGGTTACATACCGCGAATCTATCAGTAAAACAATCGAACACACAGAGAACTTCTCAAAAATTATCGCCGGAAAGGAAAACGCCGCTTCTCTTACGATAAAAGTTGAGCCTGCCGCGCGCGGACAAGGCAATAAATATGTATTCGCAGCCGCCAGACAAACAGGCAGGAGTGAAATACCGCAGGAAATTCTCGACGCTATCGAACGCGGCATTAACGCTTCGTTCTCTTCAGGTATTGTCATGGGATATCCCTGCATCGATATAACAGCAACAGTAACAAATGTACAATACTCGGAGCTTACAGGATCAGAGTTCGCGTATGAAGCCTGCGCGAGCATGGCTTTCGACGAAAGCTGCAGAAACGCCGCTCCAATTCTATTAGAGCCGATCATGGCTGTCGACTTAATTTCTCCTCATGATTTTGTCGGGGAGGTAATGAGTCTTGTGACTCAAAGAGGCGGACAAATTCAAAGCATGAATTCCAAAGTTGATATTGATGAAATAAAAGCTCAGGCGCCGATGGAAAAAATGTTCGGCTTTATGACAAATTTAAGGAGTGTCTCCCAGGGACGCGCAAACTTTAGTTTGGTATTCTCGCACTTCGAGAAGAAATCAGTTAGATAAATGGGAAGAAATTATGCTAAAACCGCTTGAGGCTCTATTTTAAATGTTAAATAAACATCGGTCTTGGCAGATAATTAATTTCCAGTATTTCAGGTATTGATAATTTAGTCCTGTATATTAATTTATCAAGAGAAAAATCTTCAAGGATTATTGGTATTTCATCATTCTGAGCGTACCATTTTTACGCTGCATCTTCAAATGACAAAATAATAAAATATTCATTCATCTACACAAAAACTATTAGTATATACCGATAGTACCACAAGTTAAAAAATGTATAAATTCTGTTTCGAAGAATTATATTTAACTATTTGCGACTGACACTAACTTTGTCTAATGTAAAAAAATCTTTATTAAATTCCGGCATCAATTCTATTGCGTTTTATTAACAACTAAGCTACAACGCAACAAATAATATCTGGAGCTGGTATGAAACATATTGTATACATTTTAATTATTTTTATTTTATTTTCCGGTTGCGAAGATACTAATCGCTATCAACCTCCTTATCAAATAAATCCATCCGGTAATTTATCTGCCGGTAATCGAAATTCTTCTCAAATTATTCCCGCTATCTTTAAAAACAATAATGCGTCAGCTTACGATGTTGATTATTATGAAGGCGGCAATGACTGGAATGAAACTCCTTCACAGAAAAGGAATTCCGATAACAGACTGGTCTTGGTAACATCAGATATTGCCGATAAATTGCAGCAACTACGCAGCTCCACAGACGAACTTGAAGATATGAACAGATTAAGTTTCTCTTTATCGGGACGATTTAATTTAATATTACCTGTAATGAATAATGGTCCAAAAATCAGTAATGAAGGAGCTTTTGTAGACAGGTCACAAAACACAAAAACGATAAATTTCGATACTACCGACTTAGGCAAATTGCGTACTATAATCCCCAATGCGCCTTTAGGCAAAGAGTCTTTTATAATTGTTTTTCAAAAAGACGGTGAGATAATTCCATTAGGATTTAAGAAAAGCTTTTATTCAGACAGCTATATATTATCTACTGTAGATTATGGCACAGAGCGTTACCTTATCGGAACTCAGAATGGGCTTCCGCATTTATGTATATATATGACTCAAAATATTCTTCCTAATATAATAGGTACTCCGTTTTCCGCATTAGGCGGTTTTCATAAAAGATGCGGCTTTTCCTGCCAATCGTATGATAGGTATTGCCCTATAATTTTATCAGAATGTATTATAAGCCATGGTTATGTCAGTAAAAGAGGCGCAATTTCATATATAAAATCACAGAATCCGTCAGCAAATTACCAGTCATTGAACACGCTTATTGATTTATACATTGAAGAAGCGGTTTTTGAAGGTGTAAATCATGATATCGCTATCGCTCAAATGCTTTACGCGACAAATTACCTTAGAAATAATGTTTCATCTTTTAATTATGCTGGGCTTAGTACGGTCGGGACTCGCGGGTGGGATGGAAGATTTCCAAATATGCGTACTGGTGTACGAGCGCATATTCAACATTTAAAAGCTTACGGGAGTACGCAGCTTCCTCGTAATCAGATAGTTGATCCTCGGTATCATCTGATTGGAGGAATGAAAGGAAAAGTTAAAAATATCAGTCAATTATGTGAATTGTGGTCACATAATAGCAATTATAAAGAAAATTTAATTAAGAAATTATACTGTATGTATCAATTCACAGATCAATAATATTTCCGGGTGGTGGTGCTTTTCTAAAGAGAGGAAATTTATCACAAACCAAACGAATCAACGCTATTGACTAATGATTAATAACAATCAACATTAGTCATTCGTAATTAGTCATTTCCTAATACGCAAAATAGGAAATAAAGATACCTGCTATGATCGCGGAGCCAATGGTACTTGATACGATCGGTCCCATGGCGTGCATTAAAAGATGGTTTTCTTTATTGTACTGCTGTCCAAGTCTTTGAGAAATACGAGCTGCCATCGGCATAGCGGAAACGCCTGAGTTACCGATAAGCGGGTTTACTTTTCCATTTGTTAAAAAGCACAGCAGTTTTGCGACAAGAACGCCGCCGACAGTACCGAAAGCAAACGCTAAAAGACCGCTTGCAAGAATTATTAATGTCTGAGGCGTAAGGAACCTTGTCGCTGTCGCAGAAGAGCCTATGCTTAGAGCGACAAGGAAAGTCAGAATACTTAGAAAATCATTTTGGAACGCTCTTACATAACGGTCTGCAACGCCTGACTCTCTGATTAAATTTCCAAGACACAACATCGCGACTAACGCGCCTGCTGCCGGAACAAGCAGAAGAACAACAAGAGCCAGAATAATCGGGAATAATACCTTTTGTTTTTGCGTAACTCTTTTCGGCTCAGGCATTACAATTACGCGTTCTTTATCTGTGGTTAAAAGTTTCATGATAGGCGGCTGAATAAAAGGAACAAGCGCCATGTACGAGAAAGCGGCAATCGCAATTGCAGGCAGAAGATCAGGAGCAAGGCGTGTCGCTGTAAATATCGATGTTGGTCCGTCCGAGCTTCCGATTATTCCGATAGCCGCAGCCTCTCTCAAAGTAAATCCATCAAATAGCGGGAAAAGCGGAGCGAGTGCGTTTCCTACAAAATAAGAAACAGCCATCGCGATAAAAATACCAAGCTGACCGCCTAACCCGATAAGAGCGCTTCTTGGTGAAGCGATTAAAGGTCCGAAGTCTGTCATAGTTCCGATGCAAAGGAAAATAAGAGGCGGATAAATAACCATACGAATACCCGTGTACAGGAAGTTCATAAGGTTTTGAAGGAATGATTTATGCTCGCAAATATCACCGGGTTTATGAGCGGTACAAACCGCTCCTTCAGGAAGAGGCTGACCTGTTAACTCTTTAAAACCGTTAGGATTGTAATCATAAGCGCCCAAGCCTACAATCGGCAGATTCGCAAGCAAAATACCGAACGCCAGCGGCAGAAGAAGCAGCGGTTCGAATTTTTTAACAATCGACAGATACATAAAGAATAACGCGAGCAGGATCATTATCGCTTGCCCGGTTGATAATTTAAGTATGCCTAAACTTTGTATAATGCTCTCTAAAAGTGTCATGTCACCATCTCCTTATTTGAAAATTAAAAAAATCTATTCAATTTTTGTGTAGCCTTCGCTTGAAATAATCGCATCAAGCCCCTGTCCGTTTTTGCACATTTCACATTCGCCGGTCGAGAAAAGTTTATATCCGGGAATATCATCGGCAGTAAAAAGACAATGAACCTCTTTTGCAGTCATTACATTTGACGCCCGGTATAATGATGAGATACCGACAATATTTCCTTTATAATAATTGATACATTCAAGAGCGATATTCAACGATCTTCCCGAAGATACAGTGGCAAAAAGTAAAAGGATGTTTTTTCCTGAAACCCACTTTACCGCGCTATCCGGAAAAACCAATTTCCCGTAAGCATTGTTCATCGGCGATACAACATGAATCACCTTACCGGTATTCATCACAGAAGTTCCGTCCTGAACAAGCTCCTGCGCGACATAAGCGCCGACAACTTCCATTTTTTCCATGCAAACGATCGTATCAATAAGAGTGCTGGACTGATAAGGAATAACTAATTCTCGGGCGACATCCCGCGCAAGGAAAGTATTGCTTTTTAAAACACTTACATCAAGAAAATAATTTGTATGAACATTGTTTGTCGTAAAATGACCTGAAATTACATCAATGGCTATAGCCGGATTTTTAGCAAGTGATATATTGAAAGCGTTATTTTCCATTTTTCCTCCTGTATATTGATAAATTATATTAAAATTATAAAATAGTCAATATGACTACGAATAAAAAACCGATCACTATCCGCCTCCCGCTGTCCGCTTGCCTGTCTATTCGAATAATTTTATTTTTATTTTTCAATTTATTTGTAATAACAACCTGCGTTAAACAGCATGATATTGAACCGGAAATTACAGAGATTGAAGAACCTGCGGCAGAGATCGATCCTGATTACCTGCGTGTAAGGGAGATTGTTCTCGGGATGGATGAGAGACTCCTTGCCGCGCAAGTTTTAATCAGCGGAATAGACGGCGCAGGAAATCTCGCGAATAATACTATCGATTTGCTTACAGAGATTCCTACCGGCGGAATCATGCTTTTTAAGTATAACCTTAACATTGATAATGATTCAATTCGAAACATGCTTACACAAACTAAAGCAGTGATTTCCGCTGAATCGAAAGTCGAGCCTTTTATTTGTGTTGATCACGAAGGAGGCACTGTTAATCGTTTTCAAAGTGGAGTTCTTTCTCTTCCTTCGGCGATCACTTATTGGGAGTTTTCAAAGGATGCTGGAATGGAAGCGGCTTTAGTTAAAATCGAGAATGACAGTTTTAAAGACGCTGTTGTTTTAAACTCTCTCGGTATCAATATGAATCTTGCTCCTATCGCCGAAAACTTAAACGATGATAACCGCGTTTTTCTTTCCCGCCGCTCTTACGGACCAAATCCGGTATTTGTATCTCTTGCCTGTAACGCGTTTATCATGGGAATGGAAAAAGCCGGCGTTTTATGCGTCGTAAAACATTTTCCCGGGAGCGCAGGTGCAGATCCGCATTATTCAAAATCGATATTGAATTTAAAAGGCGGCGAACTAGATGAGTTGGTATTGCCGTTTTCATATCTTATAAAAAACGGAACAAGAGCGATAATGGCGGCTCATACTTTTATTCCCGCACTGGACAGCGAAATTGCAACATTATCGCCTGTTGTTATGCGAAACTGGCTGCGCGATGGCTTAGGATTTGACGGTATAATTATAAGCGATGATTTTATCATGGCGGCAGCAGGCGGTTTACCTCCGGAAGCAGCCGCGGTAAAATCTTTATCAGCAGGTTCAGATATGATTCTTGTCTGGCCGCGCGATTTGAAAAAAACTCATTCGGCGATTATCACGGCTTTGGAAAATGAAACGCTTTCACGCGAAAGACTTGAAGATGCAGCGCATAGAATTATTTACCGGAAATTAAAAATGGGAATTACTCAAAGGTAGCAGATACAGATTAGCTGATATCAGCTTAATTTTCTAATTGCAAATATTCAGCTGCTGACTTTACTCGCGCTTATAAAATCCCCGAAGCCTTTTTTTCCTGTCAGCGCTCCATCCTTCATGATAAATTTTCCTCTAACGATAGTTGAAACAGGCGCTCCCCGCACTTCCATTCCATCGTAAGGACTTGTTTTATTCTTTGAATGTAATTTATCTGCTTTGATTATATTAATTTTATTCATGTCAACGATTGTGATATCGGCGTCCGCGCCTTGGAGCAGACACCCTTTACGCGGATACAGACCCCATACCTTCGCTGGGTTTTCGCTTGCAAGACGAACATAATCGTTGATACTCAATTTTCCGTCATTAACGCAATTTAATAAAAGCGGCACAGAAGTCTCTACTCCGCTCAACCCTGCAGGCGCATCCCAATCGTTACGCGCTTTTTCCTTCGCTGTATGCGGCGCGTGATCGCTTGCAATAATATCGATAATTCCGTCTTTTATCGCTTCCCATAAACCATCTTTATGACTCGAATCTCTAATCGGCGGATAAACTTTATGAGTGAAGTTCTCACTGTCAAAAATTAAATAATGAGGACAAACTTCGGTTGTAAGGTTTATTCCATCCAGCCTCGCTTCGGCAGTTAAAAGCGCGCCGTCATGCGAAGTAACATGATGGATATGAACTTTTGTCTCAAAATTTTTTGCGTAGTAAATAATATTTTTTATCGCCTGCGCTTCGGAAATAACAGGACGCGCGTAATCAAGCCAAAAACCTTCAGGAGAGTCAGTTTCGGTTTTCGCGATTTTTGTAAAGTTAGAATTAATTTCGTTAATCTCGGCATGAAAACCGATACGCATACCAAACTCCGTTGCTTTTCCCATTTGTTGAATTAAAGTATCCGTAGAAGGAGCGGCAATATCTCCTGTTGATGATCCGTAAAAAATTTTAAATCCGAGAGCTCCTGCGTTTTTGAGATTATCCATCTCATTTAAATTATCGTTATTCAAGAGCGCGAAAAGAGCGAAATCAATATATGATTTTTCTTTGGCGATTATTTTTTTTTGTTCAAAGCTTTCTAAAGTAGAAGTTACAGGAATTACATTGGGCATATCGGCAATCAGCGTAACGCCTCCCATCGCCGCCGCGATGCTTCCTGTTTCAAAATCTTCTTTTTCGGTTAAACCGGGGTCTCTGAAATGTACATGAGCGTCGATAATTCCCGGAAGCACATGTTTATCGCAAGCGTCATAAATTTCATCTGCCGTGTCACCGGCATCGAGCTTGCCTGACTTGGCGATTTTTCCGTTACTGACAGCAATGCCGCCTTTATAAGATTCTTTCGGCGTTACTATTATTCCGTTTTTTATGATTAGATCGTAGTGCATGATTTAACTATACAGCGGACAGTGAATAAAAGGTAGCTGCTATTAATTTTAATCATATAACAGACTCAAGCCATAGACATTTTTCGCTCCGCCTTGTTTTAAAACTTTTGCACAGACTTCCATGGTGGAACCTGTGGTTATTACATCATCAATTATTAAAGCGATTTTTGGAGGCTCACCTTCAAGATAGATTTTTCCTTTGAGGTTATTTAATCGATCTGCTCTATTTAATTCTTTTTGACTCTTTGATTTCCTGCGTCTTAGACAGTATGAAATTTTTAACTCTTTTGATGTTTTCTTTAATCGTTTTATCAGGTAATCCACTTGATCCCATCCGAGGCTTTTTATTTTTCCGGGTCTTGGAGGAACAGGGATTATTACTGCGTCTTTTAGGTTAACCTCATTATTTATCAGGTTTACAATCTTTTCCGCAAAAAAGTCCGCTAATGGGAGATTTTTTGAAAACTTGTAGCCTGAAAGCAGCTTTCTATATTTCCCGACATACGGAAAAAGCGTCCAAAGACGATCAAATGAACGCTCTTCGATATTTCTGCATGGAAGACAAGTATCAATTTCGGAGATTAAAATTTTTCCGCAAACCCCGCACTTGTTTCCTTCGATAATTTTAATTGAAGTTTGACATTTAGTACAAAGGCTGTACTTGAACTCTTCAATACCGATTATGCTGCCGCCGCATACAGTGCACACAGAGGGAAAAAAAAAGTCCCTCCCCCAAAAAAGGAGCTTCATAAAAATATTCATAAATATATATGGGTTGAAAACAGCAAAAAACATGACCGAAAAAAGATATATTTTCAATGATTGACAATTTCTTATATTTTATTAAAATGATCTTAGAATTATAATTAATTCATTTGGAGAGGTATATGAAAAAGAAATTTATTTTATGTTTGGCGCTTATGACAATAGCTATAAGCGGAATTTTCGCTCAAAATTCAGGGGCAAAGCATTGGATATCCGGTGAACTTAGTCTTCTAGGCGGCGGTTTAAGGTATGAATATACGGTTAAACCTACATTGACAATCGGCGCTAATTTTTACGGAAACTGGCTTCCTGTTGTGTCCACTTTTGGAATGTCCTTTAATGTACGTTATTACTTTACAAATACTTCCAATATCGGGAAATATTTCTTCATCGAAGGCGGGTTAGGATGGACATTTGTATGTCCTACTTTAATCGATAACGATTTTATCGGTATTTGGGGATTAGGCACATTAACAGGCGTCGCGATTATTCCGGCAATGGGAGCTAAGATAAAAATCGACAAAGTTAAAGGATTTTATGTTCAACCCGGTTTAAAGATACCCGTTACAATCGGAGCTCATTGGGGCGCTCCCAAAGTTTTTGGCGTAGGCGTAGGCGTAATCCTTTACTGCGGTCTGGGATATTATTTCTAAACGATAATATTGACCAGTTTAACAGCGGCTGCTTTATTTCCGGCGGGACCAACGCAGGAAGGGCAGCCGTTTTTACAGGGACAGCGTTCGAGAACTTCGGATGCTGCGCGTAACAATAAGTCTATTTTTCCTGAAAGGAATTCCGTGTGAAGCATATCTGGGTTTGAAATGATAATCCTGCCTGTTTCGCGGGCGGAAATCCTAAGACTCTCCGGCGTATCTCCGTCATAAGTGGCTATTTTTAAATTTAACTCATTTCAAGATTTTTGTTCGCCGGCATATTGGTTATTATACTGATTTATACAAAAAATTAATATTGTTTTTTTTATAAAAAATGTTTTAAAATATTCTGGATGTCTTAGAAAGGACTTCCAAGTAATAACAATAAGCATACAGTTAAAATTATGTAAATTTACCGTTTTTTTGCGTAAATTTGTATAAATATTACGCATAAGTCTATCGACAAATATAGAAGACTGTTTTATAATTAAGTTAAGGAGGACTTATATGTCAGATGTTTTGTGTATTGTCCTGGGCGGAGGTAAAGGCACTCGTTTGGTTCCTCTGACTCAGTTTCGTTCAAAACCGGCAGTCCCCTTTGGCGGGAAATATCGGCTCGTAGATATCCCAATTTCTAACTGTATTAACGCGAATTTAAGGCAAATTTACATAGTTACTCAATTTAACTCGGCTTCTCTTCACATGCACATCGGTCAAACCTATCTTTTTGATTCATTTACAAACGGATTTGTTGAAATTCTGGCTGCTGAGCAGACTTTTGAACATTCCAGCTGGTACGAAGGCACTGCGGACGCTGTTCGAAAGAACTTTATCCACTTTAAGACGCGAAATCCGTCGTATTACATCATTCTTTCCGGTGATCAGCTTTATAGAATGGACTTGGAAGACTTTTTAAAGAAACATATCGATTCGGAAGCGTCAATTTCGATAGCCTGTACTGGAGTTACAAGAGATAATGCCAGCGGACTTGGAATTTTAAAAGCCGATAAAAAAAACAAAATAGTTGAATTCTTGGAAAAACCGGGACCGGTAAAGGACATTTCTGATTTTAAAGCGCCGCAGGAGTTAATAAAAGAAAAAAATAAAGATGACTGCTACCTGGCGTCGATGGGTATTTATATTTTTAACGCAAAAGCGATGGAAGACTGTCTTGCCAACGAGCTGACCGATTTTGGAAAGGAAATAATCCCCGCGGCGATTAACAAATTAAAAGTAAACGCGTATCTTTTTGACGGATACTGGGAAGATATCGGAACAATTAAAAACTTTTACGATACAAATCTTGAATTGACCACATTAAAACCGACTTTCGATTTTTATGACGAGCACAAACCGATTTACACTCACATGCGCAATCTTCCGCCGTCAAAAATGAACTTTTCAAACATGAACCAGTCGATAGCCGCCGAAGGCTGTATTATTACAAACGCGAATATCACAAACTCGATAGTCGGCATCAGAACGTTAGTCGAAACAGGAGCCAGCTTAAACGGCGTTGTCTGTATGGGCGCGGACTATTACGAGACTGATGTTCAGAAACTGCAGAATGCCGAAGCAAAAGTTCCAAATGTGGGAATCGGCAGAGGCGCGATTATTAAAGGCGCGATTATCGATAAAAACGTGTGCGTCGGCGAAGGCTGCCGCATCGGCGTTGATGATATAAAACGGGTTGACGGCAATTACGGTCATTATCATGTTGTGGACGGAATTATTGTAATTCCCAAAAACACAATTTTATATCCGGGAACTGTTATATAATTGATTCGTTTTCTGTTATATTTAATTACTCCGGTTATTTTTCTGTCGTGCGCTGTTATGCCTGATTCAAATGATTTAAAAGATCAAGAGAAGCATGAAACAATTATTCAAAACAATACTATTATTGATATAAAAACTGCGCTGGAAAACTCGCAAATACCGGAAGAAATTATAAATAAAATTTTGGATGATTTAAATAATAAAACTGATTTTATTGACGAAATAGAAATTATTCTAAAACAGGATAAATTTTTATGGTTATTGGTAGATAAGAAAAATCCGCTTGATAAAAATTATGTTCCAAGAGAATTAATTTTATTAAAGAGTCAGAATTATTCTCAGAATAGGGATAATCAATATCTTGCAAAAGAAGCGGCGGATTCGCTTGAAGAGATGGCAAAAGCGGCGAGAAAAGATAGATTAACATTAACGGTATCATCGGCATATCGATCATACAGTTATCAAGAGGAAGTTTATTCCCGCAACGTAAGGCAGATGGGAATGCAAGCCGCAGACAGAGTTTCCGCAAAAGCCGGATACAGTCAGCATCAATTAGGGAGCGCTGTTGACTTCGGCTCGATTACCAATGCGTTTGCCTCAACCGGTGAGAGTAAATGGCTTTCAGCTAACGCCGCCAAATTCGGCTGGTCGCTTTCATATCCTGAAAACATGGAGAATATTACAGGCTACAGTTGGGAAAGCTGGCACTACCGCTATGTAGGCATCGAAGTTTGCGCGTTTATTGACAAATATTTTGAAGGTATCCAGCAGCACGCGTTAAAATTCTTGCGCGAATATAAAAAGTAAATTGAAATTAATTTAATATTTCCGCAGGAGTGAGATTTTTTGCTTTTAGTTTAATTACGCCGCCGCGACCTTCGGCTGTGAAGATCGTACCCGGCTGCCAGCAGCCTTCGAGGATCATTTCAGATAACGGCGATTCCAGTTCTTTTTGAATTGTGCGCCGCAGAGGTCTTCCTCCGTATTTAGGATCCCAGCCTTTTTCAACCAGTATTCGTTTTGCTGACGGCATTATTCTTAAATTATATTCCTGTTCGCTAAGACGCGCGGAAAGTTCAGCCGCCTCAATATCAAAAATAGAATCGATTTGTTTGGCTGTAAGGGTATTAAATACGACAATTTCGTCTACTCTGTTTATAAACTCAGGATTGAAAATTCGGCGCAGTTCTGACATAGCGGAAGACTCAATTTCACCGGCGCTCATTAGACCGCTTCCTGAATTAAAACCAAGTCGCGAGTCTTTGGAAATTTCTTTAACACCCGCGTTACTTGTCATTATTATTACAGTATTGCGGAAATTAACAGTGTGCCCGAGGCTGTCGCGTAACTCGCCTTCTTCCATCACCTGCAGCAAAATGTTAAATATATCGTGATGGGCTTTTTCTATCTCGTCAAATAAAATCACACGGTAGGGATTTCTTCTTATCTGCTCTGTCAGCATACCGCCTTCTTCGAAACCTATGTACCCCGGAGGTGCGCCGACAAGACGCGAGGCATTGTGTTTTTCCATAAAGTCGGACATATCGATACGGACAAGAGAGTCTTCGTTAGAGAATAAGTACTGCGAGAGTTTTCTTGCAAGCAGTGTTTTTCCTACGCCTGTGGGACCAAGAAAAATAAATGAACCCATTGGACGGCGCACCGAAGAAACCCCCGCTTTTGATCTTCTGATAGCCGAAGCAATGCGTTTTATCGCCGCTTCCTGCCCTATCACCATTTTTTTAAGTTCTTCCTCTATCGATAAAAGACGGCGCGATTCCTGCTCCTCCAGATGCATTACGGGAATCCCGGTCGCTTCTGTAACTACGCGGCGCACATCATCCTCTGTTACGATTGGACGATCATTTCTTGCGGCATGTTCCCACGCTTCTTTTGCTTCCTCAAGACGCGATTTTATTACGCGTACTTTATCGCGGAGTAAAGCCGCCATTTCGTAGTTCTGCGTGCTTACATAATTGTTTTTTTCTTCGCATAACAGAACGATTTCTTCTTCTAAGCCTGTAATCTCAGGCGGCTGCTCGCGGTTTTCCAATCTGCGGTAAGCGGCGGCTTCGTCAAGAATATCAATCGCTTTATCGGGCATAAATCTGCCTGTCACATAACGCTGCGCAAGTTTCGCGGCTAATGGTATAGAGGCAGGAGCGTATTTTATCTGATGATGATCTTCGTATTTTTTTTGAATACCTGTAAGAATTTCCACAGTTTCATCGAAGGAAGGTTCTTTAACGATTATCGCCTGAAAGCGGCGTTCAAGAGCCGCGTCTTTCTCAAAATGTTTGCGGTATTCGGCTAATGTCGTCGCTCCGATACAGCGAATCTCGCCGCGGGAAAGTCCCGGTTTTAACATATTAGAGGCGTCTAACGTTCCTTCCGCGCTTCCGGCTCCGATTATCGAATGAATCTCGTCAATAAATAAAATTATGTTGCCCGCTTGATTTACTTCGCGCAGGATTTTTTTTATGCGCTCTTCAAACTCGCCGCGGTATTTAGTTCCGGCTACTATCAATCCCATATCAAGGCTTAAAACACGTTTCCCAGAAAGCGCTTCAGGAACCGCTTCGCTTATAAGAAGCTGAGCCAATCCTTCGACAATCGCTGTTTTTCCAACGCCCGGCTCTCCGACTAAAATAGGATTATTTTTTGTCCGTCGCGCGAGGATGCGAACCGCTCTTTTAATTTCATCTTTTCTGCCTACAACAGGATCCATTTTCCCGGCGCGGGCGAGCATCATGAGGTCACGCGAATATATATCAAGCGTCGGAGTAAGTACAGGATAAACGGCAGGTTTAACGCGCGTTTTACGGTCGGATTCAACTCCGATTTTTTGCCCGGCACGTTCTTTATTAGCGTAAAATATTTTTTCCTGCGGAATATAATCTTCGCTCATTGACAGACTTTGATTAAAAGTTGTTTGTATAATAACTTTCATCATATCAGCATCAACAGCGCGTTGATTCAAATACACTTGAACGCTGGAATCCTGCTCGCGCATTGCCGCAAAAAGTAGATGCTCTGTTCCAAGATAATCGCTTCCCATCGCTCTCGCTTCTTCTGTCGCGATATCGAGCATATTTTTTGTTCGTTTAGAAGGAGGAACTTCGCCGCGCACGATCAAACCGGGGATTCGCGGTATAGAACTTTCAAGAATATTTTTAAACTCATGAACATCGATCCGCAGGAAAGCAAGCGCTTTACAAGCAGTGCCGCTGCCGTCTTTTAAAAGAGCGACAACAATGTGTTCCGGTAAAAGCTGATCGGAATTAAAACGTTTGGCTTCTTCCTGAGCATTGACAGAAAGCAGACGCTGCACTCTGTTTGTAAGACCTTTGAACAACTTGTTACCCCTTATCAATAATTATAATAAATTTTTCAAATTTATTCAAAATAATTTTTCACAATTAACTATTAACTACTCACTTCACATTAGTCATTACTACAATGTCTCCCTCATTAACGCCGGCTCTTGCAAACCATCCTTGAGGCACTTCAAGAGCGTAACGCGCCGAACGCGATGACATTACCGGAGTTTCATCATGAGGGTACATATTTTTTATTTCGATAATTTTTCCGTCGTATGCGATGAACGCGATTGAAAGCGGGATGAGAGTGTTCTTCATCCAAAAATGCAAGATATCGTCTTTCTCAAAAACAAAAAGCATACCTTCGCCGTCCGGTAATTCTTTTCTGTGCATTAGACCTAACGATCGCTCTTCGCTTGTGCGCGCGATTTCCGCCTTAATAACAGCGATAATTTTTCCGTCCCGTTCGATTGGAATTTCATTAACAGCAAGCTTCTGCGAAGAACAAGACGCAAAAAATAATAGAATTAAAAAAATATTTAACCGCGAAAAAATTTTTAATTTATTCTTAAAAATCATTTAAGAATTCCTGACGGAGACGGACTTGTCCTGATTCAATCAGACCGGATTCATTTACGATATCATTAAAAACATTTTTATCAATATATTTTACGGTAAGCGGACGCTCTATCGCGACGCGGGTTTCCTCAGTTTCCCAGACTGCCATTGAAGGATCAAGATATGTCGGGTTTCCGTATTTCTGAGTGAATTGCATAAAAATCGAATAGTGATCGATAATTTCAGTATTCAAAGTAAACGCCATAATAAAAACATTGCTGTCTCTTAATTGAAAAAACGCCCGCTTAATAAATGACGATCCCGTTGTTTCCACAAGACTCTGCTCTCTTGCCGGTAAAAACGAAACTTCTTTGTCTCCGCGGAAATTAAAATAAGAGTCTTTTAAAAGTCCTTCTTTTAAATCATCAAGACTCATTCCAAGTGAAAGCTCGCGGAACTGTCTGGGAAGCGCGTTTTCTTCTTCGGAAGCAGGTTCTTCCTGCGCTGTGTTTTGCGCGAAAACCTGTGCAACCAAGAAAAAAAAGAAAAAAATAGAAATAATTATTACTTTTTTTATCATTGCTATATTATCGGTATAAAATATTTAACATGAAATACGGATTTACACAGTTTTTCCGAACTCCTTTTTTACGAAACTTTGCTGCTGGACCTTGATTTTTCGAGCTGCTGCATTTTACGGTAATAGGCGTTTTGCTTGGAAATTTCTTTGATATCTTTGATGAAAAGTTTTTCGTTAATCACTTGAAACTGGCGGTTATCCAATAATTTTTTTCCGACAATAGCGGCTTCTGCCTGACTCATTCCGGTCATATTAATTAATTCCTTGACGCCGAAATCGAATACATAATTTGTGATATTGGCAATATCGAGTTTTTTCTTATCAATTTGAATCTGAAGCATATCGTAAACTCGTCCAAGCGGATCTTTAATGCTGGTGTTTGCCAGTTGTTTGTAGATCAGCCAAATCCTCTCGGATAAAAGCGTTGTAAGGCGGGCGATTAACTGAGGCTGCGTCTTGATCATATGCTGGAAGTTATCACGGTTTACTGCCATTAACTGACTGTCTTCGTATGCGACCGCTCCGGCAGCGCGGGGCTTGGATTCTAAAAGCGCCATTTCGCCGAAGATATCGCCTGTTTTTAAAACTGCGAGAAGTATTTCTTTATTATCCGTAATTTTAATAATTTTTACCGAACCTTTCTGGATTATGAAAAGTTCTTCTCCCGGTTCGCCTTCAAAAAAAATAATTGAATCCTTAGAGTAATTACGAACCATTTCGCCGGACTTTGGAGGCTGTTGAACATTTTTTACGTAAGGCGCGATTTTTTTTAATTTTTCTACAGATGATTGAACATTAATGCCGTTGGGACAGCATTTTATATATCTTTGATAAGCATAAAAAGCCTGATTATATTGAGTATGTTTCGCGTAGTACTCAGCCACTTCGTAAATATGGCTTGGGTCATCCATCGATTTATTTTTTAAAGTAAGCCTTGTAAGCGCCTCATCAAGATAACGCATTCTTTTTGAGAACTGCATGATGATTTTCATCGCGACAGGAGCGTTTCCTTGAATTAACTGACTGAACTGCTCTCTTTGAACTGAAATTAAAGTAACGTCTGTGAGCGCCTGAGCTGTCTCGATATGGCTGTGACATGACATTGTTGAAACAACGCCGAAAAAATCACCCGGTCCCAGCGTATCGCCTGTTTCTTCGGCGACAATCTGCACTTCTTTGGAAAGCCTGACTTTTCCGGTTCTGATAATGAAAAACCTGTCCGCATTTCTTTTACCTTCGACAATGATATATGAGTCTTTGGTAAAATTTACAAACGATAATTGCAGCGGCGCCGCCATTTCTCCCCTCTGAATATCTGATTTTCAGTATAAGTTTTATATCGACATAATGTCAACACAACTTCAGCTTTACAATTCCCGCATATATACCGATATAATATGTAATATCATGAATAAAAGAATTAATTTTGAAGATACAATATTTTTAATCAGCGTCAGAATCAGGATGATACGAGACCTTATGCGTCTTGATACAGACCCGAGTATTTTTTACAGCCAGACGATGGGTGATTTAGAATTTATCGGTTCGGTTATGGATACGCTGGCTGTTAAGTTTCTTGAAAATATAAAATTTCTTGACAGAGAAGCTGAAGCTGATTGCATTTTAGAAGCTGAATGGCAGTTCGGACAATTGTTAAATGAGATATCAAATAACTCAAGTCCCTTTACCGGAAACCTTTTCCCTGAAATGCCTGCGATAATCAATAAACTAAGAAAAGAAAGCAACAGACGAAAAAGCCAAATCGAAGATTCATATGTGCCTCAGGAGAATTCGGTTCCGGAGCCGGTAGTCAGCCCCGCTGAATTAAACGGTCTTCTCGGAAGCTTGTGAGAATAACAGGCGGCGCTCTTAGCGGAAGAAAAATTACTGTTCCTTTGGGAGCGCAGGAAATCAGACCAAGCATGGATAAAATGCGGGAATCATTTTTTGCGTGCCTTGGCGATATTACAAATCTTTCATTTCTGGATATTTTTACAGGCTCAGGGATTATAGCGATTGAAGCGGCTTCCCGCGGAGCATATCCCATCGACGCTGTTGAACAGGATAAACTAAAGAGAAAAACGCTTTTAGAAAATGTATCGATATCGCCTGTTCGCATTAATTGTCATTTTATGCCGGCTGAACTTTTTGTAAAACGCGCAAAATCATCATTTAATATTATTTTTCTTGATCCTCCTTTTCCGTACAGATTCAAATGGGAATTAACCGCGAATATCGCGTCTTCTAATCTTGCGGCTACGGGAACAAAAATATTGATTCACCGTCCCCGTTCTGATTATTTAAAAAATGAAATAGAAAACCTTAAATGTTATGACAAGCGCGAATACGGAAGATCAGTAGTTGATTTTTTTATAGTTATATAAAAATTATTTATTCATATTTACGAAAATATTTTGCTTGTATTATTATAAAAAAGGGCTGATAATTAAAGTGATAATAGAAAAAAATGGATAGAAAAAAAATATTTGAAAAATTTGACGACAAAAACGCGTTTATCAGAGTTACTTCTCCGTCTCCTGTAGAAGGATCGGATAAAGCGGCTTTAAACCGTAAAGGAAACCAGAAATTCAACGAAGGCGATATCGAGAGCGCAAGAAGAATATTCATGACAACAGGATATTCCGACGGTCTTTCGAGAGTCGGCGATTATTATAAAAATAAAAACAGACCATTGGAAGCGCTTAAAATGTACTGGACGGCGCCGGATAAAAATAAATCCGATCCCTTAATCGAAAAACTTGCGATTGTTTTACAAAGTATTATTCATGATGACGAGCCTTCGGAGACAGAACATGAATGAATACGATGAACAACCGATCGCTGAAACTCCTGAATCCAATAATATATCCGAGATATCAAAAACCGGTTATCAATTTTTAAAAGAAAATAAAACCAGCGAAGCGATTGACTGCTTCACAAGAATTCTTTTAATCGATGATCAAAATAATTACGCGCTTGTCGGAATGGGAGACGCAAGCAGAAAAATGGGTTCTACGCGCGAAGCTGTGAAATATTATAAAAGGTGCCTTATCCATCATCCGGGAAATAATTACGCTCTCTTCGGGCTTGCCGATTGCTATAAAGCGATGAATCAATATCAAAAAGCGATAGAGATTTGGGAGCAGTATCTTGTTCATGATGATAAAAATATTACTGTCCTTACAAGAATAGCTGACGCGTACAGAAAAGTCCGCAATTTTAATAATTCAAAGAATACGTATAAAGATGTTTTAATAATGGATAATACAAATCCTTATGCGATTATCGGGCTTGGTCATCTTCATTATGATTTTAAAGAATATAAAGAAGCGCTCTTCTACTGGGAAAAAATGCTGGAGTCTCCCGAGGGGGAGCTTTCGCCTCTTCAATGCAAGGCGGAAGTCTGCGGCGATAAGGTTGATATACGAGTCCTTACATCGATCGGCAACTGCCATAGAAAATTAAAAACATTTAAAGAAGGAATCCCGTATTTTAATTTAGCTCTTAAAAGAGATAAGAATAATTTTTACGCTCTGTTCGGTCTTGCCGATTGTTACCGGGGGCTAAATCAATTTGAGAATTCGTTGAAATTCTGGGACTTAATTCTTTTACAGGATCCAAGAAATAAAATGATACTAACCCGCGCAGGGGATGCCTGCCGTAATTTAAATAATTATGAAAAAGCAAAAGATTTTTACGAAAGAGCGTTAGATATTGAATTTGACACTTATGCTGTTATGGGGCTCTCTCTCATTTCTAAAGCTCAGGAGAAATACGAGGATGCGCTCGTTTCTTTAAAACGCCTTATTCAGCAGGATAATAAAAATTTTCGTTTGTATATAGAGTTATCTGATTGTTATTTAAAAATGAAAGACAAGCGCATGGCTGCGCAGGTTCTTGAAGATTTCCAAAGACTGGGTATTAAAAACGAAAAAATCGCAGAAATGCTGGAAGCTATTTAAAAAAAAGGTAAAATAAATCACATGGAAAAAATATCTTTACTTGGTTTAACCGTAGAAGAAATTAGATTTCTCTTTCCCGGGCAGCCTCGTTTCCGCGCAAAACAAATTTATGACTGGACTTTAAAAGGCATTAATAATTTTGATCAAATGAAAAATCTACCCGATACATTACGTGAAGAATTAACCGCCGGTTTTTCCATTTACTCAAGCGAAGAAATTGATATTTATGAAGATAAATCCGCAAAGAAAATTGCTGTTACATTAAAAGATAAAACGAAAATCGAGGCGGTTCTTTTAAACGATGAGAATGACCGCTTCACTGCTTGTCTTTCAACTCAAGTAGGATGTCCTGCAGGCTGCGTATTTTGCAAGACAGGAACCCTTGGATTTAAACGCAATTTAGATCATAAAGAAATCGCTGAGCAGTTTTTTTATTTAAAAAATATTTCGCGTTCAATTGATAATATCGTGATAATGGGAATGGGAGAGCCTTTATTAAATCTTGAAAATCTCCGCAAAGCCGTCTCTTTTTTTACCGACAAAACAGGAATGAATTTTTCCAGACGCAGAATTACTGTTTCCACCTGCGGTATTTGTAAAAGTCTTTTTGATATTGCTGATAACGGTCCCTATTTCCGGCTCGCGCTCTCGCTTACAACCGCCGATGAAATACTGCGCAGAAAACTAATGCCGATCGCCAAAGAAAATCCGTTAGACAAAATAAAAGAGGCGCTGATTCTTTTTCAGAAAAAGAGCGCGAGCCGAATTACTCTGGAAATTCCGCTGCTTGGAGGAATTAACACGCGCGAAAAAGACGCGGTAAAAACCGCTGAATTTTCCAAAGGTCTTGATACTGTGATAAACATAATACCGTGGAATCCCGCTGCCGGTCTTGAGTTCGAAGGAAAACCGATAATTGAACCTGATAAAAAAGAGACGGAAAATTTTATCCGTATGTTAGAAGAAAAAAATTTAAATGTTACAATGCGTCATCGTAAAGGAAGATCGATAATGAGCGCCTGCGGACAACTCGGCTCCGTGTGATTTTAACGCTAAAAACAAAGCGGATTTGCAGGAAATCTTTTTTTTATCTGAAAAAGTATATAAAAGCCGCTTGGAACAATCCTAATAAAAAGCCAAGCACTCCTCCGAAAAGTTCAACATATTTTAACTGCTGCGATAAAACATCGAGGATGATGCGCTCTACCCTCTTCATGTCAAGAGAATCGATTCTGTCAGAAACTAGTTTTTTTATATCGATTGAAGCGAGTATATTTTCTATTTTACCGTCAACAGCGTTAAGCATTTTTTTCTTTATATGATCTTCTTTTAAAAGTTTTTCAAGGTTAGCTGTTAAATCGTTAATGATTTCCGGCATTTTTTCTTCGAGGGTTTGATCGAATTGACCTGCGGAGATAAAAAAGCGCTGAAATGTGTTCATTTTTAATAAAGCAGATCGAAGAAGAATGCGTCCCTTTGACTCAATTTCTTTTTTTATTTCATCGCGGCGTAGAAATTCTGAAACCGCGTCGGAAAAAAAACTGATATCTAATGTCGCAAGACGCTCTCTTAAAACTTCCGCGGTTAAAAGCTCGCGCTCTACCATAGCGCCGATGTTCTGCGCTAGTTTTTTTCTTTGACGAGGCAGGATTCCCGGAGTAAACGGCAATCTTATTTTGAATACGCGAATTTCGTTTAACGGGCGAAATAACATTCTAATCGCTATAACATTTGTGATATATCCGATTAACATACCGGCAAGAGGCGGAATGATAAAGAAAAGAATTGAGTTCACTTAAAGGCAAGCTCCGAAGCGGTTTTCGCCTGACTTTCATTATCATATATATCTAAAACATCTTCTTTTAACCAGCCCTGAGGTTCTGTGTCGATTAATACCCATGAAACATAACCATCGGCGATTTTTAACGCCTGCCTTCTTATAACTTTTACAAGGGTTCCGCGCCGCAGATACCCTAAAGACTCGCTTTGTTCCGAAGGGTCTAAGCATATATGAGTAAAGGAGTCTGTTATCACTCCGTAACCGATATAATTCCTTGATAATAAAGATGTCTCGGGCGGATTTACAGGCGCTTCTTCTTTTGCGGCTTTACATGAGAAAAACAAAAAACAAATAAACACAAGAAAAAAAACCGAACATCTTGATAATTGACCATGCGTTCGTTTTAAAGGTAATCTCATATTAATGAGAACTGTATCATTTCTTTCGATTTTATTCATCACTATTTTATTATTATCGGCGCAAACAAGCGTATTTTCTGAGGAAAAAGGAAAAGATACAAGAAATTACAGTTATTCATTAGGATTAACATACGGTTTTATTTATGGAAAAGCCAAGGAGCTGGTTTATCCTGTAGACACAAAAGCAAAATATTTAAGCGAGCTTTTATGGGACATGAAACCTGTTTTTTATTACGGTGCAAAATTTGATATCGGTAAAAAAAATATTATGGACAGAGCGGGATTTTTTACTTCAATGTCTTTTAAGATTGGCATTCCGGCGGACAGCGGAAAAATGGAAGACCGCGATTGGACATCTAAAAAGAACGATAATCTAACGCATTTTTCAAGCCATACAAACAAAACCAAAGAATATTATTGCGCGGATATTTTAATCGGAGTCTCAATTCCGATTAAAACATATCTTTATATAAAACCTTTTTTAAGCGGAAGCTGGATGCATTTTGCATTTTCCGGAAGGGATGGTTACAGAACATACGAATATGAAAATTGGGAAGTTATTCCATTTGAAGGCGAGGTTATTACCTACAAACAAGACTGGTTTTTAGCCGCTGTTGGTTTTTCAATCGGCACGAATATTGTAAAACCGCTTGCCTTTGAATTATTTTTTCACATATCTCCGCTTACATATTGCGACGCAAAAGATGAGCATTTAAAAACTAATATTGTATATGTCGATAGAACTTCATTCGGTCTTTTCATTGAATCAAAATTATTGATAAGCGTTATTCTTGATCGATTAATTATTTCACTGGAAGGATCGTATCGTTATATCGGTGATACAAAAGGACCGGCATATCGGGATTCAGGAAACACAGGTATCTATTTTAGTAACGGCAAAGCAGGATCGGGTTTATCAATGTTTGATATCAGTTTAGCTTTTAAGATTAAAATATGATCGATTAATATAAATAAATTCAATTTTAAAAATCAATCTTACAAAAAAATTATTTCGCCTAAAATGAAATGAACTAAAGCTGCGGCAAATAACCCTATCGCGATTGGTTTTTTAAAAACTAAAAGATTACTTCCAAGCTGATCTAAACTGCTTGAAGCAGACGACGTGTTCTGACGATATATGCCAAAAATCAAAATAATGCCTGCGGCTATTCCTGCCGCGGCAGGCACAAGGTCGCCGATTATTAAAACGCCGCGGGCAGCGTTGATACTTGAAGGAAGGGGAGAGAGAAGTTTTAAAACCCCTGTAACAAAGCTTAAAATGCCGAGAGCTAAAAGAAAGCTGGGATTATTTAATGAAACCGGCGCGTCATCGATTCCGTCATCTCTGTAAGTAAACAAGACATATCCTGCGAGGGCGTTGCACAATATCGATAAAACATACAATTGAATCATAATATAATTAATAACAAGAAAATTGCGTTTAGTCAATCTTTTTTAAAGGCGTTATCATAATTTTTTTTTATGTTTTAATTAGCTCGTTTATTTGGGTTTAAAATTAAATTGTATTGTAGATTTTTCACTTTGAAGAACCATTAGAAGCTCTGCGGAATTATAAGGAACAATGAAACGATATTCTTCTTCATTTTCAAGAGTAAGGTCTATGCGATGATAAAAAACGGATATATCTTCGATTGATATTTCATTGGCAGGGTTTTTCACAGGAACAGAGACAGCTATATTCAGCGCGCCAGTGTATGGCTCGTCTTTCATTTTTATTTTTCTGATTATTACGATTGTATTTTCATCGAAAAATAATCCCGATACTTCAAATCTGTTTCCGTCAAGCGAATGATAATTATCAAAAAAACCCATTCTTGAAAGCGCGAAAATCAGCACACAAAGAAAAATTATTACAAAAAACATTATTCTTCTTGGTCTGTCAGCTATTAAAGGACCGAGTAATCCTAATTTGTTTTTTACCGGTTCTTTGTAAAGGTCTTTTACGCTTTGAGGAGCGTTCTCTAAACGCCTTTCGCGGTTATAATGAAAATTAAGCTCTTCGCTCATTGTCTCTCCGGTTTAATCCAGCGTCATGAATCTATCCGTGCGCCACCAGACTAATTTAACATTATAATTATCGGCAAGCATTGCGCAAAGAATTCCTTCTGTTGATAAATAAAAATCATTAAAGCGCAGTTCGTGATTGGAGAATTGAATTGTGCCTCTCCTCTGCTCCCTGGTAAAAGTATCGGCGTATAATAATGAATAGCCGTTTTCAACGGGGAAATAAAGAAGCGTCTTACCGTTCTGCGCCGTTCCGAGCATGATATAAAAAACTTTGATATTCATAGAGCGACCGTTATCCGTTAATTCGTAAAGAGGGATTTCCACAGAGCCGAGGTATGAGCCGTCTTCAACATTGAGCGTCCAGATTACTGAACTAATCGGTTCGCTGCCTGTGCGGGTATTTGTGGATTCATCAAATGTATCACGGCTGTAATCAACTTTTAAAAGAAATCTTCTGGAATCGGGGCATGCTGTAATACTGTCAACAGAGGCAAGAGCTTCGGGCCAGTCTTGAAGCATCGGTATAACTGACGATGAAATTTTTACATTATAAAGAAGCGCGCCTGACGGGTTAAACCAGAAAATATCCCAGCCGTCGGGGATTCGGCAAATAATAGCTAGCTCATCCCTGATTGATGTTGACATTCCGATTATTCGCGGGAAAGGGCTTCCGCCGATTCCTTCTCTGCCAAGATAATTAATAAAACGTCCGTACTGATCAAAATGAAGGATGATACCGTCAAGCAAGGCTTTAGCGTCGGCGTCATACCGCTGATCCGCCTGAGGAAGTCTGTCCTCGACATAAATATGACGGCGGGAATCGACTGCTATCCATCCGGGTTCTTCCAGCGGATACGGATAAGCCCAGCGGGTAGCCTGTTCATCTTCGGAAATTGTGCTTAATGAAATCGGCGCAGGATTTTTTTCATCATTATAAATCATAAATAAAAGATCGCCGTATGAATTGTAGCGAACGATTTTTCCGCTGTTGCCGTCTGAGATATAAAAAAGACCGTCCCGCATTGTAAAACCGGTGCGTCTTATTCCTCTGTCGCCGTCCAGCGAGTAAAGAGCGATTTGATCTTCCATGGGACCGATCTCGAGCGAGAATAAATTTTCTCTTTCGATTGAGTTATTGGAATTATTTACGCAGGAGGCAAAAAATAAAAACGATATTACCGGCAAAAATAAAAACTTTTTCATACTCTTTCAAAATCTACTTTTTTATAGAATTTGTCAAGCTGAAACCGATTGTTAATAACAGCGTTTTTAACTATAATGTCCTCATGGGAAAAATTATCCTTAAAGCAGAGGAACTTGACGGTTTTTTAACTGATGAGGATAAAAAGAATCTAAAATCTCTTGATTTACTTTACGCGAAGGCGCTTGATATTTTTCCGAAAGCGCAAGAAGTAAGCGGCGTACAGAACAGCTTAATTTCGCTTTACAACGAAATGGGCGATATGATGGAATCGATTTGTAAAAATAACCCGAGGATTCATGTCTACTCGTTTGATTCTCCTCACGAGGAACATTCTCAGGCTTCGCGCGTTATCGCTAAACTGCGCGATGAAAACACGCAGAGTCATGAATTTATTTACTACATTCAGCGCGCATACGAGATGCTTTTTAAACTTGCATGGGTCAGCCCGGAGACAAAAAAAAATTATCTCTTAATAAAAACGCCTGTTACAAATCCTGTTCAAAATTACGCCGTGCATAAAATCGCCGATATCGATCATAAACTTTGTAACTCTGTAATGTGCGTAATGCTTCGGGGAGCGCTTCTTCCTTCGATGATCATGAGTAAGGAGATTGAGGATTATTCATCTAAAAATTTTATTACTCCTTTCTGTCTTTTTAAAATCAACAGAAACGAAAATAAAAACGAAGATGATATGGAATATATTTTAGATTTGGAAAAATCATTTTTTAATACCGGTGATCTTGACGGAAAAGATTTAATTTTCGCAGACCCTATGAACGCGACAGGCGGAAGTCTTGTCACTGTCATTAAGTATCTTTTAAGCTGCGGCGTTAAGCCCCGCTCTGTTATATTTTTTAATGTGATTTCCGCCTTAAAAGGAACGTTACGCGCTATCCGCGCTCTTGATAACTGCCATGTCTACACGCTTTGGATGGACGGTACGTTAAACAAAAGCGCGTTTATCATGCCGGGGCTCGGAGACGCGGGAGATCGAATCAACGGAAAAGACAATACAGAAAATCCGCGCAACATAATCCAACTGTTAGCTGACTACGGCTCCGGTATCGCGAATCTTTACAGATCACAGTACAGAGAGATTGAGAAAACGGTATTGAATTAGGAATTAATAATGTTAATTAAACAAGTTGGAATAAAATTAAAAACTTTCCTTGCTGCTCACTTCTCACTATTCATTATTCTCTGTTCATTGTTAATTGTTCTTTGTATCAGCTGCCAGACGGCGATTTCGGCGGAGGAGTACTACTCTATCGGCATGGCGTATTTTGAGCTTGGCAAATTTGAAGAAGCGGAAAAATGGCTGCACCGCGCGAAACAAGCCGACAGAACAATGGTCGCTTCCACATACAATCTTGGACGAATAGCGTTCGGGAATAACAGATTAGACGAAGCGGTAAGGCATTTTGAAAATATTTTAAAAAAAGACCCGGATAATGTGCCTGCCTTGCGGGCGGCTGCTTACACAAGAATCAGAATGAGAGATATCGAAAAAGCCGAGGAACATTATGCGAAACTTTTAATTCTTGTTCCGGAAAGCGCGGACAACGGATACAATCACGCGCTTGTGTTATACGCCATGGATCGATTCGCCGATGCGGAAGCAGTGCTGGAAAAATATCCGTATGCGCTTGCTGAAAATTTCGACTTAATTTTACTTTACGCAAGATGCCGTAAAGCGCTGAATAAAATTGAAGCGATAGAAAATTATTCAACATGGCTTGGAAGCAACACTGACGTAAGAATTCGCTACGAATACGCGCAGGTTCTTGAATACCATGAATTATTTGCCCGCGCTTTGGAAGAATATCAAACGACACTGACAGAATTGGGAACTGCCGCCGAACCTAAAAAATTTGATGTTCGTTTCGCGATTGCCAGAGTTTTATTAATCGCGGAAAGCGCTTCTTCTTCGGGAATTACGGAACTGGAAGGCGCTATCAGCGACGGATTTGATAACATTGAAGCAGTCGAGGATCTATTATTAAAAAGAAGCATAAGCGCCGCTAATTTAAACAGCATACGAAACATTTTAACTAATATGCGCAGGAGCGCGGCGGACAAAGCGGCGGCGGAGAAAAAAGCAGCCGAAGAAGCGGCAGCACAGAAAAAAGCGGAAGAAGAAGCTGCGGCAAAAGAAAATGAATCTCAGGCGTTAGAAGATAAAACGCAAAGCGATTCCTAGCTGAATATCAAAAATAAAGTTTTCCGTATATTTATCATCGCTGAATCTTGCTTTCGCAAATGCGCTGAAGTTTAATCTCCCCGCTATTCTAATGATCGCTTCATGCCCTGCAATAATTGACCAGCGTAAATAATCAGTTGAATGATCAAAAACAATTTCTAAAGTTTCTCTTCTTAGCTGCTCATATTTTTCGTTAATCAGCCATGAATTATAAAGCTGTGAATTTCTTTTTTGCGTTCCCAAAATTATTCGATCGTAAATCATGCTTAAAACATTTTTTTTTGACGGATATTCAAACGCGAATATTAAACTTTCTGTCCAGTAACCTTCCGATCTGTAAGTAAAAGTATTTACAAATTCTAAAAAACCGTTCCTAAAACCCCTGAAACCCGCGTTAATTACTGACTGCAGTCTCCATGAAACATCTTCATTTTTAGGAATTTTAAATGAAATATCAAACGAATGATTAAATTCATCGCTTCTATAAAAATTAAAAACCGGTTTATAACCCATAGCTCCGAACATATTCAAAGCTGAAAAACCAAGATTGGCGTTCAAATTTAAAGTGTCTGTTCTTACATCAAGTTTCTGTTCAATAATTCTTTCTATGCGAAAAACTATTCTGGCGGGCGTAAAAAGGTCTGCAATATTATAAAATTGCGGTAAATTAAATCTGGTTCCAAAATGCTCGTTAAAAGACGAGTAAAAAATATTATTTTTTGACGGAGAATCCAGAAGAGAATCTCCCATCGCGTCATTTAATTTGGGAGCGAACAGTGAATAAAACGGAAATACTTTCCAAAAATGCCGGCTGTCATTCATGCCTTCAAAAAATTTATTTGCGTCATCAATCGCGTTATTTCCTGAATAATATAAATGTCTTTTAAATCCGCGCGAAGAGCTGAAATTAAAACTTAATTTTTCCAATGTAACGGGAATATTAAACCAAAAATTATATTCGCTTTTTGTTATATTATTTGCGGCTGTAAAATTTGTAATGCCTTCCAACCCAACTACCGCTCCTACAGGTTTAGTTCTTTGCGTAATTAAAAACTTCATATTTGATCTTCTGTTATCCGCGTCTGTGCCGATATCCGGAACCAAAGGTTCAAAACTTTCTATCCATAACTTCCCGTAATTTTTCGTATCATCAAAAAGAAATTTATTCTGCCATAATGCGTTCATACTAACGTCAAAAACCGGCACTTTAATATTTTTCGGCACATAACCTATACCCATATTCCATTTTTGCGTAAGCATTGATAAATCATAAAGCGCGTCTGCGTCAAAGAAGGCGTAAAAATCCATCCGTAAAGAGAGATTTATATTATGATGACTTGTCTGCGTCTGCTCGGAAGTATAAAATTTTTCGCTTATCGAAAAAGGACCAATTTTTCTTGATATTGAATGACCGGCATCCCGGATAAACGTATCTTCCGCCGCTGTGAACGCGAAATTTCCGGCTATTTTTATATCATAAAATGATAACGCAAGTTCTGTTCTGTTTACATAATTTCCTTTTGATTTCGGCGAATCAGAATTATTTTCAATATTAAATTCCGATTCAAACGCGTTAGATACTAAAATGTCAGCTAATACAGGAATTTTCTTTTTTCCCGGCACAACAACGCCCGGTCTTGTATAAATAACTGCGGTTCCCGCGTTAATTCTGTTAAGCGTTATCGGATCTTCCAATATAATTTCGTCAATATACATTGTTCCTTTAGTAATAATCTGCGATGGATCCGCAGGGTTTATTAAAATTATTGTATATGTTGATTTCCCTCCGGATTTATCGGTTAATAGTGATATGGGTTTATAATTAACAACAGCTCCGTGAATTTTATTTCCGTCAAATAATATTTCTTTTTCATTTCTCTGATATTTAACAGTGATTTTTGACCAGCTTCCCGCTTTGTTTTTTAATTCATTTAATGGAAATATTGCTTCTAACTGAAAATGTTTTAATGTTTCCGGTCCCGATGAAACAATTAAACTTAATGATTCGTTATACGAAATATTATTTTGATCGTCAAATTTTATAAAAAATGATAATTCACGATAATCTTTAAGCGGTAAGTTTCTGATTCTGCCGTCAATACCTGCGGAAACTCCGGGAGATAAATCATCCCAATCAATTTTTAATACCCTTTGCGTATTAAATGACGTATGAAATTTTTTTATTATGTCAGGATAGGCGTTTTCTATTCTGTTATTTCCTGTCTCTAAAATTTCAATCGCGTTTACTTTTTTATCCGCGCTTACTTTTTCTGATTCTAAAATTACAGCCCGAAAAGAAGCGCCGCGCACAACAGGCGGAGCGATTAACACTCGTCCTGTAATATCATCGCTTCCTTTATTAACAGCTATAATCCTTAAAAAAGACGCGCCTGTAAGTTTTATTCTGTCGCTGTCATCTAATTTAAAACGCGCTATTGTGTAATTTACATCATTTAGATAGAGAGCATTTGGATCTATGTCGGCAGGAGACAGAGATTTTTCCCAGATTTTTGCTGAATCTTCTGTAAATGCGTAATTATTCCCGGAAAGCGATCCGATCTGCGCTATTATAACTAAATCGTTTTTTTCGTTATCATCAATTTCATATAACCTAAAGGGAATTTCAATCTCCTGCGCGTAAGAAAAAAGCTCGGAGTAATTAATAAGAGGAGATTGAAAACCTGTCCAAAATTTTTCGTCCGCAAGCGCAAATTCAAACGCGGTTATCTGTGTTTGTAATCTTGAATCGTTTACAGGGTACGGTCTGTTAATGCCTGTAACAACCGGCGCGTTCCATGGAATATCTTCAAGCTTTAATCCTAAAACACTGTTGTTGTAATAATTTCTGTAAATTAAATCCGCGCGGGATTGCGCGTTAAGTCCCGGTTCTATCATCGATGCCGGCGGGTTTGAAATAAAAGATGATTCAACAGGCATAGAAACAATTGTTTCATTTCCTTCCATTCCCGCCGCGCGGTAAAGCCCTGTTGTATCCGTTTGAATATAATTATAACCGGCAGCGACATGCGCTTTTAAAAAATCATACTCAAGCGAAGTTTTTGCGCTTACTCCTACAATACCCATGCTTGATTGATCCTCTTTAGAGTAAGTGTCATCAGACAGATTCCATAAAATGCCGACCGCTCCCTCTGCTGAAAACGGACTGGATGGCTTTTTGTAAACTGCTCCGACGCCTGCCGCGATGCTGCCTGTCTGTTCTCCTTCGTTTCTCTTCAGGTACGTTATGCGAATTAATTCATTTTGTCCGACCGAACCGGAAATGCTTACTTCTCCAGATGATTGATTATAACTAAACCGCGTCTCTTGAATGCCGCTCCTGTAAACTTTAATTGACTCAGGGATTGCTTCACTGCCGATATAATATCCGCTAGTGCTGTTAATGTTCGTAAAACGGATAGCGGCGTCTCCTGTAAATATTTTTTTCGGCGGTAAATAAATTTCCGGGTACTCTCTTGCAAGCGGAAACAAAGAAGCCGCAGAGCGCAGATTTTTACCGCCGCCTTCAAGTATTAATTCAAAAATGCGGGGCTTACTAGAAGATGAATTAAAATCATCGCTAGTCAATGAAAAATCCAATAAATCGGGATTAACTACTTCATATCCTGCTATACTTCTTCCTGTAGAAATATTTACAAGGCTTGCCGACTGCGATGAACTTGACGGCGCGTCATAACGATTATGTCTTTCATACGGCGAAAAAATTCCGCTTTGATAAACTACAAGCGCGGGCGTCGAACCAAAATCAATTTCAGTTGGATTTATAAAATAAACGTCCAGATCAACTGTTGTTTTACTTGGATCAAACCAATCTTGAATCTCTTTGAGAAAAACTGGAGTTGAAATCACCCACGGTTTTGATCCGTTTTTTTCATAACCGATTGCTACCATTCCTGCAGGTCTGATACTCAATTCAATTATACCCAAAGCGCGGGATGCGGAGTATTCACTGGGAAGCGCAAACCGCCATCTTCTGCCGCTGTTATCACGGACGTTTCCCTTTTCATCTTCGATATAAACTGTAATTTCCGAATCGATATTTATGTCCGGAAGTGCAAATGAAATTCCCCGGATGTAATTTTGAAGATCGATATCAGTATACGTTCTTTCTCTGCCGCCGATAAAAGTCCGTTCTTCCTTTGCAGCCATATCATAACGGACAAGCGCGTGTATATTTAAATCCTGCGTGCCAAAGCGGCTGTAAAAACCAATTGACGACGGAGTATCCCCGCCCAAATCAAGATACGAAAACGAAGGAAAATTCAATCCTGTATTCCCGATTCCGGCGTATTTCAAGAACTCGCCGCTTTGCCCCTGATAACCTGCACGGTATGTATTCTGAGAGCTCTCATCAAGAAAATTTGCCTCTACGAACCATCTGTTATTGATCCACAGCGATACTGTAAGATCAACTTCTTGTTTAAATAAAAAAGGAGATTCTGGAGAAGCAAAACCTATTCCAAGCGGCGATTTACTCAAACCAAAATTACTCTGCATTGTTCCGTTCCAAAAACCTGATAAAAAAAGAGATACTTCAGAGTCGCCGAGTCTAAATCCTAAAAATTCCGCGGGAGCTTCATCTAAAATTTGTTCGCGAAGTTTTTCAGTATCGATTTCTTCTGAAACTGATACTGACTCTGTTTCTGTAACCGGAGCTTCTTCCTGCGCGTATAAAAACGGAATAATCAATAAAATGAGAAAAAAACTGATAGCTCTTCGCAAAATTGCCACTTTATGATATATTATCGACATTATCATGATTGTTTCAATGATTCAGATTATTTTTGAAATCCCCGACGCCGTTAACATAAAGGAAAAAAGACGGGTTATTAAATCGTTGACGGAAAAATTAAGAAAACGCTATCGTTTAAGCGCTGCGGAAATTGACCTGCAGGACTCGCTTTCTTACGGTCAAATCGGCGGCGCGCTTGTTTCAAATTCTAAAACGCACGGCGAGACTGTTTTACAAAAAGCGTTTAATATGATAGAAACAGAATCTCATGTCCGTATTCAGGATGTAAAAATACACTCGGAGGAATTTTAATGCTTCTTAATCTCAGTAAAAAAACATTAATCGCTCTTTTAACATTTTTTGTTTTATTTTTAAATTCGTGTCTTAGTTTATCAATGGATATCCAAATGAATAAAGACGGTTCCGGCAGATTATTTATGGAATACAAAATTTCAAGCGCTTTAATTAATACCGGGACTCTTGACGGAAATGAAAAATACCCTGTTATTCCCGTCGGACGCTTGGATTGGGAAAGAACATTGGCGAGGATTAACGGAGCGAAATTATCGTCATTCTCTGAAAACGAAAAAAACGGCGAAACAATTTATAAAATTGCAGTTGATTATGATAATCCAAAGGCTCTTCTTTCGGTTTTAAACAACAGAGGAAATGTTTCATCTAACAATTTTGAATTAATAATTTACGGCGATAATTCGCCGCTTAATTTATCCGAATACGATAAAGACCTTTTATCACTTGCGCGCGGTATGTTAGCTGATAATAAATTTTCGATTAGTTTTTCATCCTCTTCGGAATCCGCAATGACTGTTAAAAGCGGACAAAAAACATTTTCTCCTCCCGCGTCAGCGAAATTAATTCAAAAAGGAAAAAAAGTATCTTTATCCATGAATATAACGGATTTAATTGAATACTCGGACGGTCTTATTTTTAAATTTGATTGGTGAAATTTTCTGCGAAAATGTTTTAATTCTTTAAAATTTCTTTAAAGCGCATGATTTGCCAGCCGTGTTTTTTAGCGTGTCTGGAAAGAATTCGATCGGGATTAACAGCGACAGGATGTCCGCAGTATTCTAAAAGAGGGATATCCGTGTATGAATCAGAATAGAAAAAAACATCTTTAGCCATTACATTATTTTCTTTCATCCAAAGCTGCGCTCCGTTTTTTTTACCGCCGGCGAAAAAACTGTTTCCGTCTAAATTACCCGTTGTAATTCCGTCTTTATATTCAAGTTTACTGGCAAGCGATTCTTCTAATTTAAAATATTCTTCCAGCGGTTTAATTATAAAATCGAAAGAAGAAGTTGCAAAAATAACTTTTTCTTTGTTTTCTAACGCGGTTTGAATTAATTTTTCCGCGTCTTTATAAATATTTTTTTTAATGTATTTTGTAAAACATAATTTTGCGATTCGCTCAATTTCTTTTTTTTCAAGTCCTGCAAGTTTTTTTACGGTATTCTCGATAAAGTTAGCATTAGGGCGGGCAAGTTTATATTTTATCCATTCCTTCGGAAGATTTTTTATCTGTGAGAAACTTATCATTTTTTCTTTAACAGCGATTTTTAAAAAATACCACGCGGAAGTTTTTCTGATAACGGTAAGATCAACATCGAAGACATGCACTGTTTTGCTTTTTATATTTTCCATTATAAATAATCCAAATATTTACTTTCGTTTCCGGCTTGCTGCGAATATTCTCCCCGCATTTGCTCAGGCAAGAGACGGGCAAGCTGTCCCATTATTTCTGATAATATCATTTCACGTTCATCATGATTAGGGCGCCCGTCAAAATTGATGCGGAACGCGCGGCCTGTTTTAATGTGAAAACGAGTGCGTTTTAAACGCCGGATGTTTTTCCAAATATTTTCTCCACCGTAATGAGCTACAGGAAGTATCGGTATATTGCCGTCCAGAGCCAGTTGAATGATACCGGCTTTAGCGCGGCGCAGACTGCCGTTTTTACTGCGCGTTCCTTCGGGAGCAACGCACATAAACGAGCCGTTTTCTATGGCGTCATGCACTTTCTTAAAACTTTCAGAATATGCGCCGCTTCTTTTTATCGGAACGGCTTTATAAGTGTCAAATAAAAAAGCGAATATCGGATTATTCCATGTCTCGGCTTTAGCAAGTCCTGATACATACTGCGGATAACCGAATGTTATAAGGATCGGAATTTCTAAAAAATTTATATGATTAAAAATAATAAGCATCGGTTTATATTTTGAAAGAGAGCGTTTAAACTCTTTACTGTCAATTTTACAAAGTATCGCCAAAATTCCTTTTATAAAATAACTTACGGCAAATCTTCGAAATCCCATAAAATACTCTTGTTTCACGGCGTCATTATCCGCAAAGCGGCGGGAAAGCAGATAATATCCAGCTCTTTGCCTTCATAGCAAATTGTCTCTCCGTCGCAATGAGCCGCCAGCGAGCCGGCAAGGGCTGTTAAATGAAATTTAACACCTTTGTCCATTTTTACGCCCTCGCAGTTAATTTGAGTTCCCTTTGTGTAATGCGAAAATATTTTTAAAAGTTTGCCTCTTTTTTCCTGATGCTGCACATAACAGATATCAAGTAAACCGTCATCTAAAAGAGCGTTAGGTCCCATATAAAAACTTCCGCCCATCCGCCTTCCGTTTACTATCGAAACAAGAACAGCCGCCAGTGTCACTTCCTTTTCATCAAAATTTATTTTTATAACAGGCGATTTCTCAAAACGTATCAGCATTTTGACGGCTCCGATCATATAAGAAAACCCAGATTTTATTTTCATTTTAGCGGCTTCAAAACCAACCTTAGTATCAAAACCGATTCCTACCCCGTTAATAAAATAACGTCCGTCAGGAAAAAACTCACCCTTAACAAAACCGGCGTCCAGAGGTTTAATTTGACCGTTCACCAAGCAGTCAAGCGCCAATTTAATATCGCCCGGAATCCCCGGCGTGTAAGAAAAATCATTTCCTCTTCCTATCGGAATAATCCCGAAAAGCGGAGCCGCGGTGTTTTTTTGTTTTCGCGTAAGAAGCCCGTTTATCACTTCATTGCAGGTACCGTCTCCGCCTGCGGCAACTGTCAGATCATCATTATTTAAATTGATATTTTGGGCAATTTCAATCGCGTGACCAGGCGCATTGGTGGTAATTATTTCATATTCGCGGTGAGAATTTTTTAAGAATTCATCAATCTTGGGTAATTGTTTTTTCGCTTTCCCTTTTCCTGCTGTCGGATTTAAAATAATCCAAATTTTCCCTTGATGCGCCATAATGAGATTATATAATATAATTTAGAAAAAGGAAACTATTTTTTATTTCGTGATTTTTATTGAATCAACCCAAAATGTTCTGCCTTTTAAGTCTGAATGTTCAATTGAAAACTCTAACCTGTCGATTTCTTTCCACGAAAAATCTCCTTTCGGGGGATTCCAAGTTTGTGTTTTATTTACCCATCCGCCGGTCTCTGCCATTGCGTTTAACGGAATTTTAATTGTGCGCCATTTCGCGTCAGGAGGCAGATTAAATTCATCTATCGTATAACTCATCCGCCACGGAATCGAATCATTTCTTTCCGGCATTACAAAACGCACTTCAAATTTTAAAGGTTTATCGGCTTTGGCTTTAAACTCAACGGCATAACCGTCAGATGCAAGCTTAGTGAAATCGGCATTACGTGAAAACGCAAACCAGAAATTATTGTATTGATCCGCGTTATGACAGCGGATTGCAAATTCTCCTTCGGCGGTATCCATATCATAAAAACTAAAAACAGCGTCATCGGCTCCCCAAAAACCGGTGTAAATATTCTTACCTGTAAAATCATCAAAAATTGTGAAGCCGGTTTTTAAAGGTTCGATTTTGCGGGTAATTTGTTGAGGAGGAGTAAACCCGAGAGCTTTTACAATATCGACGGATAAATCGGAATAAAAATCTCCTTTTAATCCGTCATTGAAAATTCCAAAGCCGCCGTAATAGTCCCAGCTTGTCCTTGAAATATTGCGTCTGTCCAGCGCTTTTGTAATAAACTCATACCATATCACGCGATCATTATGATTGCTGTTGGGAATAAAAACTCCGTACTCGCCGCAGAAGACAGGAGCGTTACGTTCATTTGAAAACGCCGCTGTTTTATCAAGAATAGCCGTTAGATGTTCCGCTGAAGAATCCCGTTCATAATTTCGCAGACTGCCTTCAATCCAAGTTCCTCTTAACTCTGGGGGAGCTTTCGGCATTCTGTTCGCATTGTACGGAAACGGAATGCCGCTTAAATATTCCATCGGCGGCGACCAGCTTGCTCCCTGATGAGTAAATAAAAACGGATCGTAAAAATGAAATGTATAAATTATTTTTTGATCATCATATATCGGAATGCTGGATAGTTTATTAAAGGAGTTGTAATCGGTTCCGCCTACGATTATCCAGTGTTTTTTATCATGTTTTCTGATAGCGTTTATCGCTCTCCCTTGAATATCTCCCCAGAGCGCGTCATAAATTCCATGCGGTTCATTTAAAATTTCATAGACGACATAATCGCTTCTGTTTCTGTATCTTTGCGCAATTTGTTCCCAAACAGGAATTAAAACCTTATCAACATCGGAGGATAAAGGGTCTACAGGATGAAAACAATGATTATCGATAATGATATAAATTTCATACTTCTCCGCCCAGTTGACAGCCATATCAAGCAGTTTTAAAAAAACCGGTGAAAGCAGATAAGCAGGAGCTCCGTTTGTCATGTCGTTAAGTCTGACAGGCAGACGAATCACATCAACGCCTAAGCTTTTAGCGTTTATAAAATCATCTTCGGTATATTGATTAAACGGAATTCTAAGCGGGTCTGTAGTTTCAAACCATCCGGAAAAATTTACGCCTTTGGAAAACGGAGCGCTGACCGCTGCAGGAGTTACAACCCCGTCATCTTTCAAATTCTCTTTCGGCTTCTCAACGCTGTTACAGGCTGCGAAAATTAACAAAGTAAGCGCTGATAATATTTTATTCTTCATTTTAATCTCCTTACAATTCATTGTTTATTGTTAATAATTAACCATTGCCTGCTCTCTTTTTTCTTTTCTCTTTGCTCAAAAATTATTATACTATGTTTATGGATAGAAATGATATAAGAAATAAATTATCGCCGCTAATAAATGACGGAATGATTATACAAAGAAACGCCTCTTTTCCGATCCGGACGCAAGAAAAAGCTTCGGTTTCTTTTTTAGGAAAAACTTATGAGTCGGCTGAAAAAGACGGCAAATGGCTGATAATGCTTGACCCTTTAGAGGCAGGCGGTCCGTTTTCCATGGAAATTCAGATCGGCGATGAAAAAATCAAAATCGATGATATTTATGCAGGCGATGTCTGGCTTTGCGCGGGACAGAGCAATATGGAAATGGAAATGAGTCAGCTGCGTAAACTTTACAATACTGAATGGGACGAAGCGGAAAAGAAACAAATGTTAATCAGGCATTTTCGAACTCCCAAGGAATGGGATTTTGATTCTCCCCGCAGCGATATTTCAGGAGGAAACTGGAAAACGGCTTCTAAAGAATCGTTAGGTGAATTTTCTGCGGTTGCATATTTTTACGCGAAGTATATCTATGAAAAGTACAAAATCCCCATTGGGCTTGTAAACGCGTCATGGGGCGGCACTCCTGTCGAAGCGTGGATGAGCCGCGAGGCGCTCAAAAATTATCCCGAGAAAATCGAGTACAGTGAAAATTGCCGCAGCGTTGAATTCCGCGCGAAAGAATTTGAAGAGTCCGGTTATATGATCGCGGAAAAGGAATATCTATTTGCTCAAAAACCAATCGGGAATTTTAACGCCATGATTTACCCTCTTTTAAAATTCTCGTATAAAGGCGTTATCTGGTATCAGGGAGAATCAAACGATTCCGCGCCTGAGGATTACAGCTCTTTATTTAAATCGATGATTCAAGACTGGAGGAAACTCAATTTACAATTAACAATTAACAGTAAACAAAAAAATGAAGATGAAATATTACCGTTCTTTTTTGTACAATTGCCTGTTTGGAAAGAAGCGTCAGATAATAATCAACATTCCGCGTGGGCTATGTTACGCGAAGCGCAGGCTTCTGCATTAGAACTTCCCAATACCGGAATGGCTTGCGCCTTAGAACTTGGAATGTGGGACGACATTCATCCTGTAAACAAAAAAGACGTCGGATACAGATTATTTCTCGCCATGGAAAAAGTTTTGCATAACGTAAATAATTCTTCTCCCGGTCCTGTTATCAGAGAACAAAGAATAGTAAACAGTGAAAATAAAATTTTAATATTTTTTGATAACTGCGCTGAAGGATTAATAAAAAAGGAAGAAACCGCTTATGTCTGCGTAATAGGAAGCAAAGGTTATAAACGCCTGCCTGCAGAAATTGAAAGGAAGGATTGCATAAGCATCGATTATTCGTCTATTATAAATCCAAGGATGATTCTTTACGCTTGGGCGGATAACCCGAAAGACAGACAGTTATTTAACAGCGACGGTCTTCCGGTAATTCCGTTTAAGATCGATTTATAAAGATTAATTGTAATTAAGGAGAGCATCATGTTTAACGCGGAAAAAATAAAGAACGATATCATTAAATGGATACAGGAATATTTTGATAAAAACGGTCAAGGCTGCAACGCGGTAATCGGCATAAGCGGCGGTAAAGACAGCTCGATAGCTGCCGCCCTTTGCGCTCAGGCTCTGGGAGCTCGCAGAGTTTACGGCGTTTTAATGCCTTGCGGCGATCAACACGACATCGGCTTTTCTCATGATCTTGTAAACCATCTGGGCATCAAACACACTGTTATCAATATAAAAAACACTGTTGACGCGCTCCAAGAAAGTTTAAAAGAAAGCGGCATAGATTTAAACAAGCAGGCTGTCACTAACATCCCTGCAAGAGTCAGAATGACAACCCTCTACGCCGTATCGGCGGTTGAAAACGGGCGCGTCGTGAATACATGCAACCTAAGCGAAGACTATGTCGGCTACTCGACAAAATACGGCGATGCCGCCGGCGACTTTAGTCCGCTGTCTTCATTGACAGTAACTGAAATCAAGCTCCTTGGCAAAGAACTTTGTCTGCCTGCGAAATTAATCGACAAACTTCCTGAGGACGGACTCTCAGGTTTGAGCGACGAAGAAAATTTAGGCTTTAGCTACAATGTTTTAGACAGGTATATCCGTGAAGGCGTCTGTGAAGATTCCGCCGTTAAAGAAAGAATCGATTACTTGCATAAAATAAATCTGCATAAAATGGAACTAATGCCGTCATTTAAGTTTTAATCAAATTTTAACAAATATTTATATCAAATTTTTTTCTATTTTGATATGATAAAAATTAAAATGCCCAATAGATTATTTTTAGACAGCTTGTGCGAAAATGATTTCTCATCTTCATCTATCATAGATATTTCTAAAGGCGGAAAAGTTCTAATAATAAGCGATCTCCACATGGGTTGCGGTTCCAGAGACGATCTTGATCGTAACGGAGAGATGCTAATCTGCATCCTCGAGGAATATTATTTTAAAAACGGATGGACGCTTGTTTTAAACGGTGATATCGAGGAGCTGCAGCGTTACCCGCTCGATTTCATCCGCGAAAAGTGGGCGAGTCTTTACAGAGTTTTTAATTTATTCGCCGCCGAAAATAAACTTTATAAAATAGTCGGAAATCATGACGACAAACTTTTATATAAAAAGAGTACGTCATCCTCACAGCGCAGCTTCAGGTATCCGTATCAAATTCATAACGCGGTAAAAATTGAGACCGGAATTATCCCGGCATATGTTTATCACGGTCATCAGTTATCAAATATTTATGTGCGCTACAATAGATTTTTAGAATGGGGTGTGAGATTCATTTTGACTCCGCTCGGCATAAAAAATATTTCCGATGCCAGAAACCCCCGCAAACGTTTTCTTATCGAAAAAGAAGCTTACGCCTTTTCATTAAAAAATAACTGCCTGTCGATAATCGGTCACACTCACCGTCCGCTCTTTGAATCATTAGGACGCTTCGATTATATTAAGTTCGAGATTGAGCGCCTCGTTCGCCAGTATCCTTCATCGGCAGGTGAGGATCGTCAGCGTATCGAAAAAGAAGTAACCGCTCTTCGCGGCGAGCTTGGAAAAATTAAGAAAAAAGAAAGGCGCGACGTTCTTCTTCAAAGTCTCTACGGCGACGAGCTTCCTGTCCCCTGCCTCTTTAACTCAGGCAGCGCTCTGGGTAAAAAAGGCATAAACGCAATCGAAATGACAAATGAGGATATCGCTCTCATTTACTGGTTCACCGAAGGAAAAAGTAAAAAGTTCGTCACCCGCGGAGATTATAAAATTGAAAGAATCGAAGAAAAACCATACCGCCGCGCTGTCCTAAATCAAAATAGATTGGATTATATATTCGCCCGCATCAAATTACTTGGAGATAATAATTAACCGTGTTATTAACAGGTTAAGGGATTATTTAAATTAAACGTAACACCCTGTGCTCCTCTTTGGTTAACCTTCTTCCATTAAAGCCGATAATAAGTAAGTATGAATAATTTATTGGTTTTATATGCCGGCTGTATGTCAAAATACGCTTTTGAACCGGTTTTTGATGGGAAAAATTCGTTTCAGCTTTGCATTGAAAGAGCTTCGATGTTTCCCGGTGTCGGAAAAATAGCGGTTTTAGCTTCATCGGATTGTAATTTTTCAGATTTAAGCGATATTCAAATCGAAAAAAGTGATTCATGGACGAAAAAAAGCGTTCTTGAAAAAATTTCATCTTTGTCTTTGGAGGTTTCGCAAAAAGGTCAAGCGGAATTTGACTGCGTATACTTCGCTTTCGCTGATTCTCCTTTTCTTGATCCTTCTCTCGCCGGAACGTTAGCCGAAAGACATATCCGCTACTTTGCGGAATATTCCTATGCTGACGGTTATCCTAACGGTATAGCTCCGGAAATACTTTCTGTTGGAACTGCGGGTATCTTAGCGAAAATTTTAAAAGATGATGAGAGCGTCACAAGGGATACGCTTTTTTCTGTTATACAAAAAGATATTAATGCCTTTGATATCGAAGCTGAAATATCAAGCGTTGATCTTCGAAGCCATAGATTAAATTTTTTCGCCGATTCAAAAAGAAATCTTCTTCTCATTAAAAATTTTATCACGGCGGCAAAAGAAAAAATACCTTCCGCCGAAGACACGCAAAAAATTATTGAAGAGAAGCCGCAAATATTACGCACTTTGCCAAAATTTTTTCCGATTCAAGTTTACGGTGGCTGTCCTCAAAAATGCAGTATATGTCCGTATCCGGCGGTTACAGATTCGCTGGGAAGAAAAGATTTTATGAGCGCCGAAAAATTTGATTCGATATTGAATAAAATAATTGATTTCTCTGATGACGCGGTTATCGATCTTTCTCTTTGGGGAGAACTGGGTTTGCACCCTGAAAAAATCAAGCTAATAGAAAAAGTATTATCCAAAGAAGAACTTTCGCTTGTTATCGAAACATCAGGTTTAGGCTGGAAAGATGAAGAGCTGGAAACAATTCAAAAATTAGCGGCGCAGAGAAATGAGCGTAATGCTTATAAATTAGACCAAATCGCGCCTCTTTCATGGATTGTGTCGCTTGATACTAATGATCCGCAGCGTTACGCGGAGCTTCGAGGCGCAGGTTTCGCTGAAGCTCAAGGCTGCGCGAAAAAACTTCTGGCTCTGTTTCCGGATGATTGTTATATGCAAGCCGTCCGCGTCAAGGGAGCTGAAGACGACACCGAAAAATTTTACCGTTACTGGAAAGAAAATGCGCCTAACGGCGAGAAAAATATCATTATTCAAAAATACGATGATTTTTGCGGCTATTTAGAAAAAAAACAAGCATCGGATATATCGCCTGTTATACGTCAATGCTGCTGGCACTTAATGAGAGATATTCCGATTTTAATTGACGGAACAGTTTTATTATGCAAAGAAGATTTAGGAGTGTTAAACGATAATAAAAACCGCGTTCTTGGCAATATATTTTCGGATTCGCTTGAAAAAATCCGGGAAAACAGTGATAAATATTATAAAGAGCAATGCGAAAAAAAATATACGCAAGCTTGCGCGGACTGCGATGAATACTATACCTATAATTTTTAACGAAAAAATATCGCCATACACAGCCGTAGGAAAAAAAGAGCGCGCCGCGTCTTCAGGGATTTCTGCTGTTGTTATAAATCGTCCAGGACTTTCCAAAAGAACCATTTTTCAAGAAATTGAAAAAACAGGTTTTGATAATATAATCTCGATTGAATCCTGTTCTCCTAATTATGAAATTGAAGAATTAATAAAACGTTTTCCGTTTGTCCGTTTTATTCTGCCTGAGAATCAGCTTAGTTTGGGAGAGCAGATAAACCTCGCCGCTTTTGAAATTGAAAGCCCGCTTTTTTTTGTAATGTACAGCGATATAAAAATAATCGCTGGCGGAAACGCGGTCAGAATGGCGGAAAGACTCAGTGTGAATAACGAAGAAAATGAAAACACTAAAAAAAATCACGGTTTTAAAAGACTGTGCACCGTTCCTTTTATATTGAATTCCAATTATGAAATTCTTCCGACACTGACCGCTCTTGTTACGTACAAGAAAAAAATCCGGACATTTCTTACAGAACCCAGGGACGACGGAGATATCGCGCTCTATCCTTTTGATGGAATCGGAATCTACGACAGACAGCGTTTTATTAATTCAGGAGGATTTGACACATCGCTTAAACACAGCTATTGGCAGCTATTGGATTTTGGTTTTCGCGCGAATCTTTGGGGAGAAGAAATTGCGTTTAACAATCATTATAAATTATCTTACGAACATGAACATCCCAGGGAGAATTATTCTATAAAAGATTGTTATAAAAGATTTTATTTAAAAAACTTAGCTCCTGTATTTAAAAATGATCATGCGCGTCTTCCGATTTACAGGTTCCCTGGTTTTTACAGCATCGCAGGCGTTGATCTTTCATCAGCGTGGAATGAATTTAAAGAAAATAAAAAATGGGTGAAAATAAATCAATACAGATGGAAATCCGATGCCCGCGGAGTGATTAAACGCTGGGATACGTCGAATATCAGCGATACTTCTATTTTGCCGTTTGACAGTACGGAGGAATAAATTGACAGCGGTTGTTTTACAGGCTCGCCTTGATTCTTCGCGATTACCCGGAAAAGTTCTCCTGCCTCTTGGCGGCAAACCGCTGATTTCGCGTGTAATGGAAGCTCTAAATCAGATAACAGGAAACACTGAATACGAAAAAACGAATAAAATCTTAAAAATAATCGCTTGTACCGAAGATTCTTATGATTCATTTAAACCTCTTGCAAAAGAAGCCGGCTTTGAAATATTTGCAGGTCCTAAGGATGATGTGCTTGATCGCTTCTGTCAGGTTATAAAAAAATATTCGATTGAACGCGTAATCAGAGCAACCGGCGACAATCCTTTTGTTTTCGCTGACGCAGCGGACGCTCTTAATAACGAAGCTGTTTTGCATAACGCGGATTATGCCGGTTTTTTGGAACTTCCTTACGGAGCGGGTGTTGAATCAATTCGCGCTTGCGCTCTCTTGCGCGCGTTTAATGAAGCTTTACTTCCGCCTGAACGCGAACATGTCTGCCCGTATTTATATAATCATCTTGAAATTTTTAAATTACATCGTCCATTCGCTCCCGCCTCATGGCGTTATCCGCAAATGCGCGTAACAATCGATACACAAGAAGATTATGAAAATGCGCTAAAATTATACGACGTGCTCAAAGATTCTCCTTTTCGATTTAACGGAGAAACAATAATTAACGCTTACAACAAGGTTTTTAAATGATATTGATTGTTCCTGCTGTTGAATCCGGCAGAGGCGGCGGACATTTATCACGCTGTATAACTCTGGTTAAGAATTTACGAGAACTGGGAAAAGACGCGTTTTTATTTTTATCATCAAGAACTGATAATATTTCTAAATTAATTAATTTAATGAATTTAAATCAGGAATTTATTTTTAGCAGCGGGCAGCGTGCAGTCAACGGTGAAAAAATTAATTTTATTATTCTGGATAAATTTCAGACATCCGCTTCAGAACTTTTATATTGGAAAAAAATCGCGCCTGTTATCGGAATTGACGAAGGAGGTAAATATCGTGACAGCTTTGATTTTTTAATTGATATATTGATTCCAAAAAATTTTTATAAAACTCACTCTAATATTACTTCGCCGGAATTAATAATTAAAAATATTAATCGTAAAGACGAATCAAACCATAACACCTGCGATTCGCGGTTCACAGGCGCACAAAAAAATGAAGATAAATTAATTAAAATTTTAATCAGCTTCGGACATGAAGATAACTCAGGTCTTGGTTTAAAAACTCTAAATAAACTATTAAAGATAAAAACAAAAAAACATTTTGATATAACATTATTAAACGGATCACTCAACACTACTCAGCCTTCACTCCTTGCTACTCAATCATCACTCAACACTATTCAATCTTCACTCAACAATCTCCAATCATCACCCAACACTACTCATTCAATTAAAATATTAGACGCTATCCCAAACCTCGCCGAACATCTTTATGAATACGACATTGTAATAACTCATTATGGATTAACTGCTTACGAAGCATTACTCACCGAAACGGCAGTTTTTCTCGCTCACCCTACAAAATATCATAAAAAATTAGCCAATTACGCAGGATTTAAAACATTTTCAATAAAGAATTTTAACGAAAAAGCGAATCGAACCAAAGATTCGAGCGGTTCGCGGTTAGATAAAAAAGAAACAACCCTTGCCGAATTGATTTGCACATTTTCTCCGGCGGTTAACAAGAATTGCACTGTCTGCAAAGGAAAATTATCAGAAAAAACGCTTGCGCGTTTTAATGATCGCGCTTACCGAAAATGTATTAAATGCGGCGCTATTTGTTTGGATCGGATAACGCCTGCGCCGATTGAATATGAGAAAGAATATTTTTTTGAAAAATATCAAGAACAATATGGTAAAACATATTTGGAAGATTTCGATAATATAAAACAAAATGGAAAAAGCCGTTTAAAATTTATAACCAAGATTTTCAGCAAAGACACAAAAAACCTTTGGTTAGCGGCGCATCCAACCTTTGATCCGCGAACGCAAAGAGAAGGAAAAATATTACCTGCTTTACTCGACATAGGCTGCGCGTACGGACCATTTTTATCAGCCGCGAAAGAAGCAGGCTTTTCTCCGACAGGCATCGATCCCGTCGAAGACGCTGTAAGATATGTAAACGAAAAATTGGGTATAACAGCAATCAACTCATTATTCCCTGCTCCTCAATTCCTTTTCCCTGCCTCCTACGACGTAATTACAATGTGGTATACAATCGAGCACTTTACAGATTGCTCTGCATTGTTAAACGAAATAAAAAAGCTTTTAAAACCAAACGGAATCCTCGCTTTTTCAACGCCGTCTTTTTCAGGCATTTCCGGGCGAAAAAATCTCCGCCGATTTTTATCATCAAGTCCCGCCGATCATTTAACAATATGGTCGCCGAAACAGGTAAAAAAAGCGCTTATTCTTTCGGGATTTAAAGTTAAAAAAATTGTCGCAGTAGGTCACCATCCCGAACGCTTTCCGTTGTTAGGAAAATTCGCCGATAGTAAAAAAAGTTTTATATATAAAATTTTATTTACTATCAGCAGACTGTTCAAACTGGGAGACACTTTCGAAGTGTACGCGCAAAAAATATAAACAAAGGATTTTAAAACATGAAAGAGACAATCATTATTCTTGGCGCGGGAGTTATGCAGGGACCTGCGATCAATATCGCTAAAGAATTAGGCTTCTTTACTATCGCGTTAGACGGCAGTTCTTCCGCTCCTTGTATTCCGTTAGCTGATAAATTTGAACAAATCGATTTAAAAAATAAAGAAGAAATCGAAAACTTTGCGTATAACGTTCAAAAATCATCAGGCAGGCTTGGAATAATGACAGCGGGAACGGATTTCTCGGCGAGCGTCGCATGGGTTGCGGAAAGATTAGGTCTGCCGGGTATTCCTTATGAAGCGGCGCTTAACGCGTCGGATAAATCAAGAATGCGCGAATGTTTCAAAAAAGCATCCCTTCCTTCGCCTGAATTTATAACAATAACCGCGGATTCAAAACTCCCTGCTGTCGATTCCCTGCTCCCTATAAAATTCCCTGTGGTTGTCAAACCTGTCGATAACATGGGCAGCCGGGGATGCCGCAGAGTTGATAATTTTGAAGAGTTAAAAAAAGCGGCGGAAACCGCGCTATCATTCTCGCGTTCCGGCAGAGCGATTATTGAAAATTACATGGAGGGTCATGAGTTTTCTGTTGACGCTATTGTCTGTCACGGACAGATTACGATTTGCGGTCTTGCAGACAGACACATTTTTTTTCCGCCTTATTTTATCGAGATGGGACACACAATGCCGACTGTCATCGAAGAAAAAAAACAACAAGCGTTACTGGAAACATTTCGCGAAGGAATTCACGCGCTGGCTCTGGACGGCAAAGAAAGCATCGGAGCGGCAAAAGGCGATATCAAACTTACCGCTAAAGGACCAATGATAGGTGAAATCGCCGCTCGTCTTTCAGGCGGTTACATGTCAGGCTGGACATATCCGTATTCTTCAGGTGTTCTTCCGATAAAAGCCGCTATTCTCGCCGCCATGGGAAAACCGCCTGTAGATTTAATTCCAAAAAAGCATTGGACTTGCGCCGAAAGAGCGTTTATCTCGATACCGGGAAAAGTGAAGGAAATAATTAAGAATGACGAATGTAGAATGGCAAATGGTGGTGAAAATTTTGTGAATAATTTTTTTCTGCGCGTTAAAGAAGGCGATACGGTTTCGTTTCCAGAGAATAATGTTACAAAGTGCGGGAATTTTATCGCTTCAGCTTCTGACAGAGAAGACGCGATTAACGCCGCAGAATCTGCCGCGAGGTCAGTTTTGATTAGACTTGAAACCAAAAATAATGAAACGCGAAAATTTCTTGCGGATATTGATTCAGCAAAAGATAAATTTACATTTCCTCCCAACGCTTTCGAACTAACAGAAGAATTATTAATTGCGTTAAATAATCTTCCCGAAACAACTCCACATTCCACATTCCACATTCCACATTCGTCATTCCTCATTCCCTTCCCCGCTTTTGAATCATCAAACTTGAAAGATTACATGGGCAGGACAGTCCAAGAGGCGCTTGAAGCCGTACGGCAATTAACGGGGTTTCTCCTACCGATCACCGCCGAAAATGCCGAAAATGTAACTAGATTAGGTCGCTCTTTTTGGGCAGCCTTAATCCGCGGCTCTTATCAGGGAGCAGTCTACTACATTGACTCATTGGGAGAAAAATGAAAAAACAGATTTTCAAACTAATAATAATCCTTGCTCTCCTTGCACCTCTCCCACATTCAACATTCTTCATTCAACATACCTCATTCCTAATTCCTCATTCACTTTGCGCTCTCTCCCTCGATGAAACATTAAACACGCTCTCTGCGATTTCACCTAACCAGCCGGCTCAGTTCCGCTGGGATCCGCTTTTTCAAGACGGCGTTTTTAATTGGGGCGATCATTACTGCTCTTTTTCCGCGGCTTCGCGCGAAGGTGAACAGGGTTTTTTATTAATCAATAACCGCGAGCTTTTCAATACCGTTCTTCCTTATAATCAGAACGGCAGATTAATTTTCCCCGACGCTTTTGTATCAACATTAAAAACCGCATTTACACGTCTGCATGAAAACGAAGCCGGAAAATTCAGAGTCGGCGCGATTATTATTGATCCGGGACACGGAGGACGCGATCCGGGAACAATCGGCACATTGTCAGCTAACGGCAGGAACGTTAAGCACAATGAAAAAGATATCGTTCTAAAAGTCGCGCTTGCGTTAAGGGACAAACTTACCGAAAGCTATCCTGATAAAAGAATTTTAATGACAAGAAGCGCGGACGTTTATCACACCCTGGATTACCGCGCGGAAATGGCAAACGCTGTAACCGTAAAAAATAATGAGTCTGTAATTTTTATATCGATACACGCAAACTGGGGAGCTAATTCTAACGCCCGCGGTTATGAAGTATGGCACATAACAAACGGCAAACAGCGATCTCTGATTGACAGTTCAAAAAGCGCTTATCCTTCGGATGTAGCCGCGATTTTAAATACAATGCTAAACGAAGAATTTACCACCGAAAGCATCCTCCTTGCGGACTCTATCCTTCAGGGTTTTCAGGATAGTTTTGGCAACACGCTTCCCTCAAGAGGCAGAAAAGCCAATGACTGGTTTGTGGTTAGAAACAGCCGGATGCCAGCGGTTCTGGTTGAGCTCGGTTTTGTCTCAAACCGGCAGGATTTAATTCTAATGACCTCCAGTGACGGCTTGCAAAAATTTACCAATTCATTGTACAATGGCATAAGAAATTTTATTGGTATATTTGAGCGTTAATGAGCGATTCAATAAAGACAATTATTAGTCCGGTAGGCAAATTTTTTAATTCCCGATCTAACAGCTATATGGTTTTAGCGTTAATCCTCGCGTTGGTCGCAGCGGCGGAATTTCTCTATTTGGGACTTGCAAGAAGAACTTTTGTATTTTATACTGTAAATGACGGGATTTTAGTCGTAGAAGACAGGATGCTTAAGCATTCCAAAACACGGGAAGATGATATTATCCGTTATGTTGAGGAAACGCTTTTAGGACCTGTTTCTCCGGGGTTGCTGCCTCTCTTTCCGAGGGGTACAAAGTTAAAATCCCTCTTATACCGGGACGGTATTGTTTATGCCGATTTTAATGAAAACGCGGCATTACCGCCTGTAGAAGGAGGAAAGACGCTTAATAATTTCCAAACTTTTTATTCCGGGATTTTAAGGAATTTTACCTATATTAAAGATGTGCGTTTTTTTATCGAAGGAAACGCGATTTTTATCAATGAATTCCATGAGGGGACGGTCTTAAATTAGGGTGTTTTTAAAAGGTCTAAAAACCGAAAAACACATAAAATAGTGAAAATTTAATGTTTTGCCGTTGACAAAGCATTATAAATTTTATAAAATGTATAATAAGAAAAATTTTTTAAGAAGTGTTTTAAAGGAGCTTTACATGAAAAAGTTGCTCATTCTAGTCGTAATCGCGATGCTTTCGGTTCCGTTGTTTGCCGAGGAGGGAATCCTTATCGATTTTTCTCTTCTCACTGCGGATATTAATGTTAAAATAGCTGAGGATGATCCGAACGAAGATCCGAATCAACACAAGCAGACAATGATGGATTTCGCTCATGTTGCAGGCGGCAGCTTTACCCAGCAGCAAAGAGGGTTCATGAAAACCTCTCTGGCTATTCAAAACTGGGAAGTAACTCTTGCGTCATCTTCCAGAACTGTCGAGAACGTATCTCTCAGCTTTACAAGACCGGCGCATACAAAAGGATTTTTGAGAGACGGAGCGAGAGTTGAAGAAGAAGCCACAGTAATGGGCGTTAGAATTCGTTTCCCCATCGAACCATTTAATTCATGGGCAATGATTAAACCGCCTTTTGATATTCCGGCTTACGAAATGTCTACTGTCGGCGATGACGGCGCTATTACCCCTATGGGTGATGAAGGTGATATTGTCAATTCCAAGAGCCGCTTTGAAGCTCAGCAATGGGATGATAACGGCAAAGCCACCTCCCCTGCTTTCGGCGTTATTAAAAACGTCGGCGTTATCCGCGAAATTAAAGTTCAGGTTTATGGTCTTAACTTCCCGCATGGTTTATCAACAATTATCGTTGACAGCCAAGGTAACGAAAAAACAATTTTCATGGGTTATCTCGCTTTTGACGGCTGGAGAGAACTTACATGGAGAAACCCCGCTTATTTAACGGAATCAAGAAACCGCGAATTAAGACTTGTTCCTCTTTATCCGTTTAACACGCCGTTTATTAAGTTCGGCGGATTCCTTATTCAGCGCGACGCAGCCAGAACCGGCGGTGATTTTGTTACCTATTTCAAAGACGTAGCAGTAATTTATGATAAAGCAGTTCTCGATGCTAACCGCGACATCAACGACGAAGCGGTATGGAACATCATCCAAACACGCGAAGAAGCACGCAAAGTTTGGGAAATGGAACGCTTTGGTCAGAATCAGGTTCTTCGTTACTTAGAAAATCAGAGAATGGCAAAAGAATTCCCATTCGGCGATGAAAGGCGCAACGAGGACCAGTAAAATATTGAAAGTTAATCTTTCATAAGATAGACTGTCTGAAGATCAATGATTTTCAGACAGTTTTTTTTTAACAATTAATCATAGAAAAAGATAATTAAAAATATTATGGATAATACAAAAGACAGTAAAAATGCGCGCGCAGATAAAAATCTTCTTTTTAATGAATATGAGGAATACGCTGATTCCCGTCAATCAATTGTTAATGATTTAAAAAAGAAAGTTGATGATATCCTTTCCGTTCTTGATACAAGTCCTGTTGTCAGCGGACGAATTAAAAATTTTAACAGCTTTTTTTCAAAATTTATTCGTCTTTTAAAAATGGGCTCATACAGCGAAGCTTCCGGTATGGAAAAATTAACAATCACTGACCTTTTGGGTGTCAGAGTTATATGCCCTTTTATAGAAGACTTGCAGGCGGCGGAAGAAATTATAAATAAAAACTTTAATGTAATTGAAAGAGAAATTAAAGGACATTTTACGTTTAAAGAATTCGGTTACGAATCGACGCATCTGTTAATTTCCATACCGGCGGAATTAATCGAAAAATACGGTTATCCCGGCACAGATATCGCCGAAATTCAAATCCGTACGATTCTGCAGGACGCATGGGCGGAAGTTGAACATGAACTTGTTTATAAAGCCGAGTTTAGTCCTTTTGATGAACCAATGAAGCGAAAACTTGCGGCGGTTAATGCAAGTCTTTCGTTAGCTGATATAATTTTTCAGGAAATCAGAACCTATCAAAGAAAATACAGTAAGGAACTTGGAAAAAGGCGGGAAAGCTTTTTCCAAAAAATCGAAGAATCGACCGACGACCTTTTATTCTCTTCAGATCAGACAAAAGATAATATCCCTCTTGCCGATGATAATGCTCCCCTATCCGTTAATGATTATGAAAATAAAAGTATTGACGATCTTTTGGTTTACGCTCTTTCCGCGCATAATCAAAACCGTTTCAACGATGCTATTAATCAATATTCAAATATTTTAGAATTAAAGCCAAATAAAGTAATATGCTCGATTATATTTAAACACCGCGGAATGGCGTATTTTGCCTGTTCACAGTATAACGAAGCAATAAATGATTTCAGTTTATCTTTGGAGTTGGATACAAAATCATATAAATCCGCGTATTATAAAGGCGTTGTACATTCTGTTTTAAAAAAATACTCTCAGGCAATAGACGATTATTCTCTGTCTCTTTCCATTAATCCGTATCAATCATTCTGTCTCTTCAGACGCGGACAGGCTTATTATCACATCGGCGATTTTCCTCAAGCGCTTGCCGATTGCGAAAATTCTCTCGCGCTAGAACCTAATAATTCATCGGTCATTAAATTCAGAGAATTACTTCATGAAAAACTAAGAATGTAAAAAAATTGATCGAGGAAGGAATCGAACCTTCGACCCACAGCTTAGAAGGCTGTTGCTCTATCCACTGAGCTACTCGACCGTGGTTTGATTATATTGATTTAATAGATTTTTGACAAGATATTTATTAATGGCTATAAACCGCTTCGATAAATGAACATTTGACCGCTCTCAAGAGAGCGGTCAAATTTATCGTATTATACGTCCGACACAAGGTCAGATGGCGTATATAAATAGTTTATAAGCTGATCATTGTCAAAACCATCGCGAAAAGAGCGACCGGTTCTGATATACCAATAACAGAAATATACTGAGCGAAACCTTTACCCGTTTCCGCGAGAGCATCGCAGGCGAAAGCACCGGCTTTTCCTTGTACGAAAGCGGTAAAGCCAATCGCTAATCCTGAAGCGACCGAAAACGCTAAATACAACAAACCGTTCTCTGGGTTTGCGAAAGCCGCTGTCTTTATCTGACCCATTAAGATAAAGGCGTAAAATGTCTGTGTAAGCGGAAAGCCTGCGAAAACAAGAAATGTCATCGGGGCTTGCTTATTAGAAATAAAACATTTTTTCCAAGCGCCAATTGCCGAATTCGCACAAGTTCCAATACCTAAAGCCGAACCGCAGGCGGCAATACCAAGAACCAAACCCGCACCTAATAAACCTAAGTTCATACTTCTCTCCTTGAGTTTTTTATTTTATTTTTTTCTCCGCAAAAGGCTTGTATGCCGTACCCGACCAAGTAAGACCGACATGCCCGGAAAATTCCAATGTGTTAAGACGCACTCCGTGAACAATTACAGAAAGTACGTTAAGAACCATATTCATTCCGTGTCCGAAGACCAGCAGAATGATACCTGCGAAAATCATGAAACCGCCTAAAGCAGGTCCTGCTAAATTGTTAACAGTGCTTGCAATTGCGGCTCCCGCTAAACCTACAGCCCAAAGTCTGATATACGACATTATATCCGAAAATACATTCACAATACCCAATATTACAGACATTATATTACTTAAGCTCGATTTAATCGATTGACCGATACCTGTTTTATAGTAGCTGAAGAAAAAGCTAAGTACAAAACCTACGGCTATAAGATGAATAGCATACGGATTCAATTCAATGCGCCGAATATCATTACTGACAATCAAGAACAGAACAACATTATACATTCCAATAAACATCGCGATTTGCCCTAACTCTCCGAGTATCCTAAGTGATTTTGCGCGGAACATATTTACAATATGAGCAACCGACAAATGCACAACGCCGAGAGTAAAACAGAACAATTGTAAATTTTGATCAACTATTCTCTGCTGTAAAACCGGGTCCGCCGCGTTCGCCAGCGATATATACGGAAGAGAAATATCTTTAAGGAATTGCGGAATATTTTCTAATGGAATCGCGAACCAAGAGCAGGTAAGAGTTCCCCAGATTGTATTACAAATTCCAAGAAGCAGCAGCATCGAGAAAGCCAGCGGCGGTTTACTGCCCTTTGCTTTCATCGCGGCTAATCCGCCGATAGCGGCTAATGTAAGAAGTGATCCGTAACCCGCGTCTCCGTAAATCATACTGAAGAATATACAGAAGAAGAAAAGGAAAAAAGGCGATATATCATATTCGCGGTATCCGGGAACAATTTCAAGAAAACCGGTAATAGGCGTTAAGAGATTGACTAATTTGTTATTTTTAAGTTTTGTCGGCACCCTTTCGTCATTTTCGGGAGGATCATATAAAGAAACTCCCCAGTCATTTTCTTCCGCGGCTTTCTTTACCTTAGCGGTATCTTCGCTTGGAACATAACCTGTCAGATACGAAAGCTCAGAGCCTGCGGGGATGTTTTCAACTTTTTCCATTCCGGCTAAAGCGGTTTCAAATTCTAAATCGTACATTACAATCGCCATCTCTTTATTCAATGCCGGACGGCGATCCGCAAAAGTGCTTAATTTTGTCTCGATTGCTTTAAGAGCGTTTTTATTTATTTCCATCTCCTGATAAAGCTCGGTTAAAGGTTTTTGCGGCAGCGCAAAAGGAGTGATATCAGGGATTTTATTATCAAAGACGATGATACGAATAATCGTTCTGTCGCTTTTTACTTTTATATATTGTACGTCTTTACTTAGATGTTCAAAAACATCGGGAGACATTTCGTAGAGATAAACAGGAAGCCCGTAATTCATTATTTCCGTGATTCCTGCCGGATCAAAATCACCCCATCCTTCGATGCGGGAAATTTCTCTGTTTAAAAGAGTGTCTTTTTCTTTTAACGTTTTACGCTCGTCACCGAATCCGTTTAAAAGGTCGGGAAGATACGGGCGTCTGGGAGCGCGTACAGCGTCTACCGAGTAAGGAGCTTCTGTGTCAGTGCCGAAGATATCAGTCGCGCGGCGTCCTCTGTGCATTCCGACAGGTTTCTTGCGCCGTTCTCTTCCCATGAAAGGATCTAAAATTTGTTTTTTCTTCTTTGGCGGTTTAAAATCCTGTATCAGACCAATCGCGTCTTCTACCTTTGTTTTATTTCTTAACGCAACAGAGTTAACATCCAGAGGTACGTTTCTTTTCTCTAAATGAAGAACGCCGAGTCTGCGTAATTTTATCAAGGCGTCATCGCAGGATTTTTCCCGCACCATGAGGCAAACTTTTTTCATCGGTAAAATCATAACTGCCTCCTCATTTATTTCGCTGCCTTTTCAAAGCCGGACTTGGCAATTTTTCCGCGCACAACAGCCGCTGTCTGCTGATCGCCAAGGTAGACTTCGATCTTTTTAATATTTCCCCTTGCTTCGGGGATTTTTATTTTCTCAAATAGATTTACGCGCTGTGTTGTTGTGCGTAATTCTTTATCCAGTTTCTTTTTCTGCTCTTCCACTATTTCAGCTTCGAGGGTAAGAAGCAGCGCTTTCTTCATTGACTCGACCGCGTTATCCAGCCAAAGCGGCGTTGTGACTAAATCGTATTCAGAAGTTTCAAAGTCGGCTCCCTCAAAAACAGGAATCGGGACACCGGCGACATTTCCGCGGCTTGTTCTTAAACTTTTTATCTTTACGATATCTTTTGTAAAAATTCCCGTTTCACCGAAAACTGCGATCCACGGTTTAAATGATTCATTTAATTGCTGAAGTTCCAAATGCAGCTCGCGCAAGCGGGTTTCTGTTATTCGAATTTCGCCTTGAAGCTGCTGCTTTTTTAACATCAACGTCGGAAGATAACGCTTGTACATTTTAAGAGAATCTTTTTGTTTTTTTAGCTCGTTTTTAGTGAGCCTAATTTTTGCCATTTATATTCCTAATTCTTCGGCCAGAATTTATTAATAAGCTCAGTGCGAAGCCCGGTTTCTTCCGGATTAAAACAATCGGAAAGAATTTCCCATCCTAAATCCAATGCTTTTTCAAGCGGAATATTGACAGACAGATCCATCATTCTATGCTCGAATTGTCCGCCGTACTTTAATAATTTTTCGTCCCAGTGACTCATAACGAAACCCATCGCCTTTTTCTCGAGCGTGTCGCGGAAAGACGAGTACAGTTTGATCATACCGTCCATAAGAGCGCGATGGTCTTCGCGGGTTTTTCCGTTAACCTGTTGTTTAAGACGGGATAACGAACCGAACGGCTCGATGCGTCCGTTCTTTAAATAGTACTGACCTTCGGTTATATAACCTGTGTTATCAGGTACGGGGTGAGTAACGTCGT